>FKKE01001421.1_pt1 | contig 122188 bp, 99 predicted proteins | sample 1106331 | NCBI WGS metagenome assembly FKKE01 (sample SAMEA3931202, study PRJEB13176) | freshwater metagenome | biome: Drinking water system; feature: drinking water; material: freshwater | place: China | collected 2013-02-06 | reverse complement strand
AATACTGTTTCTGCACCGGCTTGTCCTCGATCATGTAGAAATACAGCAAGTTGCTCGTGGTGTCGTAGTAGAAGGTCTGGCCGCTGATAAAGTTCTGGATATCTTGCGAAGTTGGATTTGAGATAGCCATTAAGGTCTTGTACGGCTGCTCAAAGTTCGCCCACTGATCAGCCAGGGTCTGTCCCGTGGCGGCCTGAATCTTCCTCCCGGAGTCAGGATTCTTACCGCGTTTGAGGCAATCCGCCCACTTTGTCTCCTTTTCAGCCTGTCTGTCGAAGAAGGTGTGATCGCACGATGACGGGACAGGCGGTTGAAAATCGGGCGGGAAGCTCCCATACGGTTGCCCTCCCCACTGGCGGCGAATCCGATAGACCGTGATGTTCGCCGGTGTCGTCACCGGCTGGTAGACCGCGATGCGATTGACAAAATAGTCGCCGGCCTTATGCACCGGCGGGTCTGTATAGCTGAAGAGGAGCCGATCCTGTAAGGCTGTGGCAGTATACGGTGGATTGTGTTCCGCTCCTTGTAACCCATACACCGTATAGCCCATTCGGTCCATGACAAAAGGCTCGTAGATCGAATTCTGTCCGCGACCGTTCAAGAACAGAATGGGATAGACCGTATCGCCATAGGCCGGCATATCCCGCTGGACCGCCATCCGAAAGCATGTGGGAGTATAGGGTGGGTTTGTGGTTGAAACACTGGAGGGACAAGGAGTTGTCCCACTCCCCCCTCCGTACGGCGGGTTGCTCACCGATTCGATGTTCAAGGTGGCGTACTTGTGCGGGCTCATCAGCGAGGTCGAGCGAAAATCGTTGGGGCCCCGCGAATGGGGCTCATCCACGGTGTAGTCGGTTGCGAAGAAGTCCACACTGTTGAGCGAGATCGGCACAATATCGGAATGGGAAGTTCCTCCGCTATCCACAACCTTCAGTCCACTCAGTTGACTGTCCAGGTCTCTGATCACAGTCGTCTTGTCCCCGTCGTTGAAGGGCCCCATGTTGACCGCTTCCGTATAGACCTGGTGCTTGAAGTCCACATTGTCCCAGATGCTGTCGCGGATATATTGTGTCGGGGGCACGGTTTGCGCGTTGGACGTTTGCCACCCATTGGCTACGTCACCGACATAGCCTTGGTAGTTCGAAGACGGTGCGGCATCCGACGCAGCATTGGTCACACAGCACGTGAGTTGGCCGTTCGGCCCATACGTGGCGAACTGAGTTTTATCGGCTTGCGTCATTAATCGAGCGGCCTGGTCACGCGCGTTCGGATAGATGCCCGTCGGGTCAAAACGGAAATTGACGAAACGGTTGTGTTCGATGCGGGCCGGGCCGTCGTAATAACTGTAGCCCTGGATATTCGTCTTGGTGTCTGGGTAGTTGCCCCAAGTAGGACCGGCTACATTGGTACATTCTGCTTGCCACATGCCGTTCCCGCAATCCGGGTACCGTTCCACATTGTTTCTCGTCATGCCGGCTATCACGTTTTGATAGACGAGACTCCAGAAGCCTGGGTAGGTCCCTTCCGGCCCGCCTCCCACGAGGAGGGAAAATCCGCGCAGGTTGGTGGCGAACCGATGATTGTGGAGGGTGGCATACCAGTTTCGGAACCAGGCGGCCTTATTGCGCGAACGGGTAATCGTGTTGTCGGTCAGCAAGAGCACCGGGGCATAGGTTCCGCTTGACAGCATGGGGTAGGGCTGCACGGTATTGCCTGTGGTGTCATCGTTATCGATCCCGTTGTAACAGCCGTGCACGCGATTGCCCGTGAATTCGGGATACCCATTGCTGGTCGATCCCTGTGCCAAGAGCCAATACCCCCGGCCTTTGGCCTGACACCCGGCGACCGAATTGTTCACAAAAGTATTGCCGAGGTTGGTGATCCAAAACCCGCCGGGGTGTGACGAGTCCACTGGATTACTGTTGCGGCCAGACGCGGAAGTATCCGGAACATTGTTGACGTTGTACCAGTTGGGGTTTTGATACCAGTCTTTCCCGGCAGTTGAGTAATGATAGCCTTGCAGATTGTCGCCGTCCCAATACTGGCTCTGATTGGTTTGCGGGTAAGAGTAGGTTGATTGGGCCGCCATCGCCCCGGCGACGTGGTTCCGCATGAACTGATTACCAGTGATGTTATCGCCATCTTCCAGATAGAATCCCTGGCCCACCGTGCGGACGCAGACGTTGTTGTAGAAGTTGGCGTTCCCCGTCCCGTGGACCACATAACATTTATTGTAGCTGTGATGGACGCTCACATCCTGAATCAGGACCTTGTTTCCGCTCGGCAGTTTGTGCAAGTGGACCGGGTACCGTCCCACCAAGCCTTGGCCGAATTTTTCGATTTCCACCCCCACCAATTGCAGGTCGGGGCCCAAGCCTGTGCTGACCATGGCCACCAAGTGCCCGCCGATGAAGTTGTTGGCGTCGCCGGACTGGCCGGCGACCGACGTCAGCTTGATATTCCGCCAGAGCAGCGCCACCTCAGCCCGCTCGTCGATGCCGTAATTGCGATCCGGCCCGTCGTAGAAACTTCTCGCTTGGAAACTGACGTTGATCGGGTTGCCGCCGGACACGACTTGCTGCGTCGTGTTGGCTGGGAAGAACCCAGGCGTGGGGGCCAGGCCCCCATAGTGGTAATGCTTGAGCGGAGTATTGTTCGGCGTAACAGTGCAGTTTGTGCCGTTTCTCAAGGTGATTTGGCTCACGTTGAGCGGCAAACCGAGGGCAGAGGCTTTCGGGTCCGGGTTGGGCACGGACGTAATCGCGCAAATCTGCACGATCTCCGTCTGATGGGACGAGAAGCTGGTGGTGGCGACGGAGATCCAGTCTTTGACTTGCCAGTCAACCGTGGTTGCTAGAGTCAGGGTGGTGTCCGGATTGGTCGTCGGCACGGGGGCGCTGACATTTCCGACGCTCCCGGTCTCGCTATACTTCGATGGCCCGGCCGGCATGGCCAAATAGGTCCAGCTCTTGGTGCCGCTCACAATGTCCTTGTTCAGGGTGCCTGGCGCTGCCGACTGGCCCTTGGCCCCGTACAGTTTCAGCGTACCCTCGTCCATCACGGTGATGTCGCGCATGTTGGCCTGAGTACCGCTGGGCGGGGGCGCCGCGGATGAATTACCGGCCATGACGATCGTGATTTGACTTTGGATGGGAGCGGTTGGCGAGCCGGCCCGCATCTCGGCGTTTTTCTTGATGAGGAAAGAACTGGCATAGAGAATCATCGGCTGATCTTGAAAAAGCAGGACGCCGCCCTCTCCCACGACAACCGGGATCAGAGGGCTCGTAGCGGAAAACTGATGATTGTTTGTGTCGCTGGCGTAGACGGTAACGGAGGTGCAGGCAGAATTTCCGCCCTTGGTCGGCAAGGTGCCGCCGATGAACAGGGCCTGTGGGACGGCCGGATTCGGGCCCTGCGCCGCAATTTGGTCGAGGCAATCGTTGTTCTTTCGCGCATCGGTCAGGCTCATGGACGAGCCGGTGGCCTTGAGCGGAGTCGCCGTCAGGGGTTTGGGCTGTGACGATCCCCCGAAGACCTTCGCCAGCTTCTCGGCCTGGGCCTTTTGCGCCTCGCTCTCCTTTTCCATCGTCGCGGCGAGTTGGCGTTCCTGTTGGAGTTCCGCGCTCATCTTGGCCTTGGCTTGCGCGGACTCCTGCCTGGCCTGCTCCACGTCGCCGGAACTGGCGCAGCCGGCCAGCAGGAAGATCGTCGCCAATGTTCCCCACCTAGAGCCTCTCATCGTCTCGTCTCCTTCTTTGCTAAACGACTTCTATTGTGACGACTTCAACTGCCAGGTGGCATTCGTCGCCGTACAGGTTCCCGTGGTTCCGTTGATGGTGAAGGTCCCTCCGGCGGTGCTGGTGCTAGGCGTTGTGCTCGCAACGGTGAGGGTGCCGGGCAATGTACATCCGCCTATTCCGGCAAGGGCCACCAGAGCCCCCGTGCCTGGGACCGGCGCACCGTTCTGAACCGTAATGGTCACAGACGAGGTGGTATTGGCGACACTGGCGATCGAATTGAGCAACTGCCACGTACCGCCGCTCGTATAGGATCCGGCGGTTCCGCTGATCGAGAAGGAGTTCGTCCCAGCCGGAGTCACGGCATAGGGGGTGCTGGACAGTCCCGATACTCCCGAGATGACCACTTGAGCCCCTGCTGGGGGAAGAATCATCGTATTTGACGTATTGGCGCTGACGCTCGTAATGGTCGTCGTTCCTCCGGAGCTGGCAACGCCGGCAATGGGATGCGGCATTACCCAATCGCAGACGGAATCGTGCAAGGGAGAGGCAAAGCCTCCGCTGGGCGGATAGGAGCCCCTGGCATTCACCGGAGACCAGGGTATCGTAGTGGCACAGCTATAGGGAAAGTTTTGCGTAATCTGTGTAGGGGTACCACCTATAACCATGAAGAGATAGTTGACTTGGTCTCCGGAACCGGTTGAAGGAGGCAGACCGTCGATGGGGGCCATGACACCGGACAAGGGCGTACCATCTTGCGGGGGCGCAGTGTTGCCGATAGCGGAATTGGCCGCAACCGGCAAGCCGTTGGGCTGTTGTGTCGGTGTGCTGTAGACCAACTGGTATTGGTTCAGCTTGTTGTAGTCGCTCCGCTTGATAGGATGCGGCGGAGCACAGGGAGCCGTGCAAGGAGTAAACGTCGTGGCCACGTTGGTCCCGAAGTCTACCAGGTACGCGGCGCAACCGATTTGACCGCAGATAAACAGGTCAATCGGCTGCGGATCATATTTCACAAAGGCCCCGTTGCCGATCGAGCCTTTGAGCGCAAACGTACTGGCGGCGGGATTGGCATTCGCCACGGTCCAGGTGCCGTTAGCGGCGGTGTTCCCCTGGACGCCGGAGATCACCACCTGCGTTCCATTGGCGGGGACTGGCGACGTGGTGGTCACGACGATGGGACTGGTGTGCGTGGCATGGGCAATCGAGTGCAGCGGCGACCAGGTGCCGCCGTTCGTATAGGAGCCGCTGCCCTGCGAATTATTGAGCGAGAAGCTGGTGCTATTCAGGACCGTCACGGACCAAGTTCCGTCGGCGGGCGTGTTGGTTCCTGTGATCGTCACTTTCGCGCCCGGGAGAGGAACCGTAGTACTCGTGATCACGATGGGAGTGTTGAGCGTGACGTTCTTAATGGGCGTGGCCTGAGTCGGCGACGGCTGCCAGGCGCCACCGCCGGCTAAACAGGAAGCGTCCAAGGCGGCTTTGACGCTGTTCTTGTCGCTGAAACTCTTGATCGTCTGCGTCGTCGCGACATTCGTGGCATATTGCCCGCTGCCGCCGCCGCAGGTGCCATAAGGGGCATGCAACCGCTGCACCGGCTGATCCTCGATCATATAGAAGTACAGCAGGTTGGTGGCGGTGTCGTAGTAGAAAGTCTGGTTCTTGATAAAGTCCGTGACCGTAGTTGTGCCATTCAGCAGATTCGTGTAGCTCTGCTCGAAGCTCGCCCAATTCGCAGCCGGGGTTAGGGCGATTCCGTATGGGTACCCCAGGTTAGTGTAGGGGGCCGCATTGTAGGGCGACTGATTTGTGGCGCGAGCCTGACAATCAGCCCATTTGGTCGTCGCGGAGCCCTGGTTTAGATTGAAGACATTGTCGCAGGTCGTGCCCGCCCCTCCGGGTGGGTTAAAGTTTGGCTGAAATTTGCCATACGGCTGCCCCCCCCATTGGCGGCGAATCCGGGACACGTTGATCTTCGTCCATTTCGTCGAATCTTGGAGCGGCTGGTAGACCGCGATGCGGCTGACGAAGAAGTCTCCGCCCTGGTGGACCGGCGGGTCCGTATAACTGAACAGGAGTTGCGGTTGAAAGGCGGCTCCTTGCGGGCTCGCATGCTCCGCCCCGGTCTTCGCATAGAGTGTGTAGCCCATCCGGTCCATCACGAAAGGCTCGTAGATCGGCTTTTGCCCACGGCCATAGAAATACAGGCCCGGATAGGTCGTATTATCTGGGTTCGGCATGTCCCGTTTGATTTCCAGGGGGTAACCTGTCGGCCAGCTTCCCGAGGGATTCGTGACCGATTCGACATTCAGGGTCGCATACTTGTGCGGGCTCATGAGTGCGCTCGCGCGAAAATTGTTCGGCCCGCGGGCATGGGGCTCGTCCACGGTGAAATCGGTGGCGTAGTACTCCAGGTTGTTCAGTGAGATCGGCACGATGTCCTGAGCCGGCTGACCGTTAGCGGCGCTGACCACCCGCATACCGGCCAATTGACCGTCCAGGTCGCGAATCACTGTCGTTTTATCCCCGTCGTTGAGAGCGCCCAGGTTGACGTCGTCCGTATAGACCTGGTGTTTGAAATCCACGTTATCCCAAATGCTGTCGCGGATGTATTGGGTGGGCGGCACGGATTGCCCGTTGGATTGCTGCCAGGCTGTGGCTGCGTCGCCGACGTAGCCGTTGAACAGCGTGGTCGTTTGACAGGTCGGTGTGCAGAGAGAGGGCGGGGCCTCGAGTTGTCCTAGCGAGATGTACTGCGTAATTTTCGCAATATCCGCTTGGGTCAATAACCGGGCAGCCGGGTCGGTCGGATGAATGCCGCTTGGGTCGAAACGGAAGTTGACGAAGCGGTTGTGTTCGATGCGGGCAGGGCCATCATAGTAACTGTAGCCCGCGATGTTCATCTTGATTGAGATAGCCCCCCAGCCGCCGAGATAGGACTGCAGATTCACATCGGTGCATTCCTGCGTCCAGTTGCCTCCTCCCTGAGGGCACAGGGGGTACCGGTCCGCATTGTTCCTGGTCATTCCGGCGAACACGCTCTGGTGGACGAGACCCCAAAAGCCGGGGAACGTACCTTCCGGTCCGCCGCCGACGAGTATGGTGACTCCGTGAGGGTTTGTGGCAAACCGGTTATTGTGCAAGGTGGTGTAAATGCTTCGGAGCCACGTGCCGGCATTGCGCGAACGGGTCGCCGTGTTGTCGGTGAGCAACAGCACCGGGGCATTGAGCCCACCCGTCAACATGGGTGCAATCATCTGGGGTGTATTACCCGTGATGTCGTCGTTGTCGATCCCGTTGTAGCAGCCATGCACGCGGTTGCCCGTGAATTCCGGATAACCGGTGGTCGTCGATCCTTGAGTCAGCAGCCAATACCCGCGTCCTTGCGCCTGACATCCGGCGACCGAATTGTTGACGAAGGTGTTGCCGAGGTTGGTGATCCAAAACCCGCCGGGGGTCGTCGAGTCCACTGGATTGGCCGTATTTAGACCGGATTGGGAGGTGTCCGGAACGTTGTTGACGTTGTACCAGTTGGGGTTTTGATACCAGTCTTTCCCGGTAGTTGAGTAATGATAGCCTTGCAGGTTGTCGCCGTCCCAATACTGGCTGTTGTTCTGTTGCGGATAGGAATAGGTCGTATTGGCTCCCATCGTGCCGGCGATCAGATTCCGCATGAACTGATTGCCGGTGATGTTGCTTCCATCCTCCAAATAGAACCCCTGGCCCACCGTGCGGACGCAGGCGTTGTTATAGAAGTTGGCGTTGCCGGTCCCATGGACCACATAGCACTTGTTGTAACTATGGTGGACACTCACGTCCTGAATCAGGATGGTCGCCGGCGTCCAGACGCCGCCGGATGTATAGGTTCCGTTGCTCCTCGAACCAGAGAGTTCGAAGGTGCCGGCGCCGCTGTTGGCGTTCGTGACGAACCAGGATTGACCGTTGGCGGCCGTGTTGCCCTGCACGCCGGAGATGGTTACCAGAGTCCCGTTGGTAGGGACAGTCGCGCTCGTGATAGCGATGTTCCCGTCCGCAGCATTGGCCGCTCCCGTGATGGGATATTGCGGCAATTTGTGCAAGTGGACCGGGTACCGTCCCACCAAGCCTTGGCCGAATTTTTCGATTTCCACCCCCACCAATTGCAGGTTGGGGGCCCAGGCTGTCGAGCCTACGCTGACCATCGCCACCAAGTGGCCGCCGATGAAATTGTTCCCGTCGCCGGACTGGCCGGCGACCGACGTCAGCTTGATATTGCGCGAGAGCAGCGCCACTTCCGCCCGTTCGTCGATGCCGTAGTTGCGGCTAGAACCATCGTAGAAACTCCTCGCCTGGTAACTGACGTTGATCGGGTTGCCGCCGGGCGCGACTTGCTGCGTTGTGTTGGCCGGGAAGAACCCAGGCGTGGGGGCCAGCCCCCCATAGTGGTAGTGTTTGAGCGGGGTGCTTGGACACAAGGTGATCTGACTCACCTGCGTCGGTACATTGGGGATTGTGTACTGAGGCACTCCGCTGATAGCTGGGTAGGGAGAATAGCCTGGGTCTGGGTTTGTAACGGGCTTGACATTACAAATCTGCACGATCTCCGTCTGGTGCGACGAGAAGCTGGTCGTGGCGACGGAGATCCAGTCATTTTTCTGCCAATCCACAGTGGTCGCCAGGGTCAACAGGGTGCCGTCCGGGTTCTGGGTGGGCACGGGGGCGCTGACGTTGGCGGTATCGTTATACACCTGGGACGGCCCGGCTGGCACGGCCAAGTAGGTCCAGCTCTTGGTGCCATAGACGGTATTGATGAACGCCGGACTCTTGGACGGATTGTTGTTGAGATTGTCCGGGTTGCCCGACAGGCCCTTGGCTCCGTAGAGGGCCAACGTGCTGCCATTCATCACGGTGATGTCGCGCATGTTGGGATTTTGATCGCCGGTCGTAGGCGGGGGCGCTGCCGATGAATTCCCGGCCATGACGATCGTGATCTTGTTTTGGACATGAGCCCCCGGATTGCCGGCTTGCATTGTGCCGCCGTTCAGAATCAGGAAGGAGCTGGCGTAGAGGGTCATGGGCTGGTCCTGCAAATAGAGGGTACCGCCCGATCCAATGATGACAGGCCTCAGTGGGTTTTGCGCCGTGAACGTCGCATCCGATGTGCCCACCGTGACGTTGCTACAGGACGTACTGCCGTCAATATAAAGTGCGGTCGTATATTGTGCCGTGGGGTTTGCCGGATTCGCCGTAAAGGATTTTATGCAGCCATTGGTGCTCAACGCTGTGGTCAGGCTCATGGACGAGCCGGTGGCCTTGAGCGGAGCCGCGCTTTGTTTCCCGCCAAAGGCCTTGGCCAATTTTTCCGCTTCGGCCTTTTTGGCCTCGCTCTCCTTCTCCATCGTCGCGGCGAGTTGGCGTTCCTGTTGCAACTCCGCACTCATCTTGGCCTTGGCTTGCGCGGACTCCTGCCGCGCCTGCTCCACGTCGCCCGAACTGGCGCAGCCGGCCAACAGGCCCGCACACAAGAGGAGCGCGAGCGTTCCCGTTGTCTTCATGCCCTGTATGGTCGTCTTTCGTTCAGTCGTCACAGTGCGCCTCCTTCTCAAAAAGAAGTCCCGATAGGTCGGTCGCTCGTGTTTCGCGTATGTGCCCTGCCGGTCGTCCGTTTCTTTCAGAAATTGTTCCACGGGAGATAGCAGACCAGTCCGGTACAGTTCACAAGGTACTGCTGGTTCGTACAGGTCGCGGTTCCCCAGGTAATCGTCTGCCCGTTGACCGTGGCCGGCACGCTACAGGAGGCCCCCGAGGTCGTCCCGGAGATTGTCACGGTCGCATTGGTGAAGGCCAGGAACTGGGGCCAGGGATAGACGTTCGTGTTGCTTCTATTCTGTTGGGGGACGGTCACCGTCATCGATCCGTCCTGGCCGGTCACCGGGTTGGTTTGCGCGATCGCCACGGTGAACGGCGGTTGGTTGGTCACACTCCCCGGTTGTGTCCCCACGACCGTGAAGGTTTGGCCGCCGTTGAAGCCCTGGCACCCCGGGTTGCTGGCCGGGACGAAGGCCGTGTTCGGGAGCAGATTCGTGTTGTTGTTCTTGAGCACGCAGTTGCTGTCGAACAGGCCATAGTAATTTTCCGCGTCGTTTGGGTTTGCAGGGTCCTTGGCCGGTTCGTCGTAGGCTTCGAAGACGAGCGCGCCGCTGGCGTTGCCGGCCGTCCCGACGAACGCGTAGAGCGCTTGGAGGTAGAGCGCCGCATTGGCCACGCTGGGTTGGCAATTGTTTTGCGTGTAACAGTAATAGCCGGCGTACTGACCGCTGCCTTGCGTGGCCCAGCCGGTCTCGGCCATCAGGATCGGCCTGGGGCTGACATAGAAGGACTGTTGCGTCACTTGCGCATAGTCCCAGGCGATGGAATTTTGCAAGGTATGGTTCGATGCCGCTTGGTCCGCCGGCGCGACGCCCCATTGAAAGGGATAGGGGTCGAAGCCGAGCGGCGCGCAGGGGGAATAGCTGTTGATCAAGGTCTGCATGTCCGTGGGGCTGCCCGGCGTGACGAGGTTTCCGCTGACCAAGGCCGAGCCGACGGGCACGGCCGAGGCCCCGGCCGTACTCAAGGCCGTTTGCAGTGCCGACACGGCACTGGTCAGATAGGAAATGTCGGTGTTGCTGTAGTTCTCGTGGCCGGCCAACACGAGTGTGACGGTGCTCTTGAAGGTGGTCACGCCCACGGCGGCGATCACATTATTCAAGACCGACACTGCCGCCGTGATATCGGCCTGAGCGCCGTTTTGCGGGATTACGGCTTCGTACACCACGGACAGGCCGAGGGCGTTCGCGCTGTTGATGAGGTCGATCCAGGCATATTCAACCGTTTGGTAGGACCGTACTGTACTGAAACCCGCTGCTTTCAGTTGCGCCAATTCGGCATAGACGTTGGTGGCGGCCTGGTTGCCGGCGGCGCCGACATAGAACACGTCATGGTTGTTGAAGGTGTTGCCGGAGGGGTAGTGATTGGGGTTGTAGTCCACCCCGATCAGCCCGGCCCAATTGGTCGCGCATGACGGCGCGGCCGCCGACGGGGCCTTGGCCCCCACCATCGCCGCCGGCCGCTTGCTTGAATCCTTGCCCCCCAAGGCCTGCGCCAACTTCTCGGCCTGGGCTTTCTGCGCTTCGCTCTGCTGAGTCATGGAGCTGGTCAGCCGCTGCTCCTGCGCCAATTCGGTGCGCATTTTCCCCTTGGCTTGTTCTCGCTCCTGCCGAATCTGTTCTACGTCGCCGGAGGAGGCGCAGCCGACGAACAGTCCTGTGCACAGGAAGAGCGCCAGCGACCTGGTGCGCGCGAAAGGTCGGGTGAATATCGCTTGAGCGGCAGTCGTCATACGGGGCCTCTTTTTTTCTGCGGCCGTGGCGCCGGCAGCAGTGCCCTCCTTCTCCTTCCTTGGGGAACGGACGGGCGTGCGTGTCTTCGGCTATTCGGCGTTGCCGCTCCAGGGCTTCAGCGTGATCGTCACGGACGTCGGCACGAAGGTCGGCGTGGTGGGGAAGCCGATATTGGTCGACGAGCCGCCCTGGTCGTCATAAGGAAATCCATAGACCAGGCTGTGGATGCTGATGCCGTTCGGGTTGCCGTAGCTGCTGTCCTCGTGCAGGAACTTGGCATAGAGGTTCGACGTGGTCCCCGGCGCATAGTACCGGAAGGGCGGAGCCGTGTTCGCCGTCCCGCCGCTGCCGGTATCGGTGTAGCAATTGATCGTCTTGCTGGTGGCGCACATCACCGCCCCGGTGTTGGTGATAGTGGTGACGAGCGTGTTTTCCTGTCCGGAGGCGGTGCCGCGGTAGATCTTGAACGCGCTGACGACGTCCGTGCCTTGCGGTTTCCATTGGAGGGCCACGCTCTGGTTGGCGGACCCGTCCACGGAGACCTGCCATTCGAAGCTGGGCGTGGATTCGTTGCCGCTGGGGTCGAGCGCGGTCATCACATAGTAATAGGTGTTCCCCGCGAGACTGCCGCCCGGTGCTGCCGTGGCCGAGGTGAAGAGGGGGAAATTCGCCCAACTGGTCGGCGCCACGGTCGAGGCGATGCCCCGGTTTAGCGCGGAGACGATGGGGTTTTCGACGTCCTTGACGATTCCGCCATCGAAAGCCTCTGGGTCCTGCGCGGAGGTGAAGACTCCGTCGCATGCGAAGACCATGCGCGAGGGCGATTCTGTCGGCGTCGGCAGCCACGAGGGCGCGGGCGGGTACGCGCTGTTGCCGGTATTGGTCGAGAAGAGCGGTTGATAGACAGTGATCACCTTGCCGGCGTACTTCCCGCCAGCCTGGCCCACCAATCGCAGCACGGTATAGGCGGTCTTCGGCGCCCAGGATGGCTTATAGGACATCGTGTTGCCGGTCCACGTGGTGCTATCCACGTTGATCGTGAAGGAATTGGCCGGTGTGTATTTGGCAAAGAACGCTTGGATGGCCGCCGTATAGTAGGTGCTCAAGGGATCATACCCGTAGTTGTTGGTGGGAGGATTTTTTTGCGTCGGGGTGCCGCCGCCCGCATCGGCATAGGTGGTGGTGCTGCTGGAGCCGACCAACTGGGTTTGAGCGCTGGTCGGCGAGCAGAGGCCGGCATTGGCGGGCTGGACTTGGAGACGGTAGATATTGTAGCCCGTGGCGCCGGGGAACGGCTGCCAATTCAAATTGACGGTGGCCTGAGGCTGATTATGGCCGTCGACCGACTTGTTGTACGGGACCTGGAATTGGAAATTCGGCGCGGTCGGCGTCTCGCCTGTCGCGCTCGTGGCCGTCACCCAGTAGCAGAATCCCCAGGCAGGAGGTCCCGAGGTCGGCGGAGGCGGGATCGGCAGGTTCCCGCCCGCGCTCACGGACGAGGCGCCCTGGGTCGGTCCTCCCAATCCATCGATCGCGATCAGGACGTCCTGCGGCGAGACGAGCCGTTTTTGGTCGCCGTTGATGTTCCCACGCGTATAGCTCTCCATGAAGATCTGTCCCGCCTGTCCTGTCTGAAAGTCCGGATAGTTCTGGAACGCGGTGAAGAGGCAGTTGCGGCAGAGGGGCATGCCGACCCCGTCTTGGGCCGGGAAGGGCGGAACCGGGTCGGACGTGATGGTGAAGGGAAAGCCGACTTGGTCCACCTGGGAGAGGTCCACGTCCAGGCCGCTGCTGTTGTAGGTATATTCGAACAGGCCATAGATGTCGTTGGGATATGATCCTGCGGTCGGCACCGGCGCGCCGCCGGTGCCCCCCGAGGCCGGCAATTGGATCTGCGTTCCGACGGAAATGACGATGGCGGCGCCCTTGACGCGCGCGCCGGTCAGCGTCAGCACGTAGGTCTTGAGTGTCGACCGGTCTGACGACGGAGTCGATTGGGGGAACAGCGTTACCAGCGGCAAGGAGCCGGACGCAGGAACGATGGCGTAATCCGAGCCGGTGAAATAGACATAGGTGCCGGTGGGGATGGGGGTCCCCTTCTGTGGCCCGTCCGTCGGGGTATAGGCTTGCTCGGTGATTTGGCCGAAGATCGCCGCGTAGACCCCCCTGTTGGCCACTTCCACTGGAGCCTTGAAGACAAAACAGGGGTTCACCGGAGTCGTGGGGCAGTCCGAAGCGGCCGCCGACGCGGCGGCCAATGGAGCTGCGGCTCCCACCATCGCCGTCGGCCGCTTACTCGAATCCTTGCCGCCCAAGGCCTGGGCCAACTTCTCGGCCTTGGCCTGCTGCGCTTCGCTCTGTTGGGTCATGGAACTGGTCAGCCGCTGCTCCTGCTCCAGCTCGGCGCGCATCTTCCCCTTCGCCTGTGCCCGCTCCTGCCGAATCTGCTCCACGTCTCCGGAAGAGGCGCAGCCGGCCAGCAGGAGAGCGGTCATGAACAGCATGCCGGAGCCGAAACGGCTTCCGACGCTCGAGCCGTGCCAAGATACGCGCGCCATGGATCGCTCCTACTCCAAGTTCTTCATGGTGGACCGAACTTGATTCAGGGCATCTACATGTCGCTGCTCTTCGGCCTTCAGATATTCCTTGACAGACTGGGAAATCTTGGCGTGCGAGGCGCGCAGCGCTTCGTTTTCCTTCGCCAAGGTGGAGAACTGCGTCTGTTCCTTCAGTAGCTCTCCCCGCAACGCGCTTTCGCCTTGCTTGGCCTCCTGGCGGATCTGTTCCAAATCGCCCGAGGTCGCGCAGCCGGCAAACAGGCCGGCGCACAAGAGGAGCGCGGCCATTTTAGTCGGCGCGAGGGAGCGGGCCATCGTGAGGGTGCCGTCGGTCTTCATGGGAATCCTCCTTACTTAAATAGAGTAGCGAACACCGGTTTCGAGGCTGCGTAGTCTATGTGAAACGCCCAATGTGTGTAAAGCATTAGCCGTTGCAGATGTCAGCAAATCCTATGCCCTCGCAGTCAACGTCCTATTCAGGACTAATTCATGCGACAGTCTTGTTCAAGAACAATCGGCGACTATCAATCGGTTACGCGAGGCTCTAATCCTGCGTTAATGTTGTTGCAGCGGGCAAGCGGCAATTCTTACCCAGAGATTTGTGGGATTCTTGCCACGCTGTGGAGAATTCGCCAACGGTCGCCTTCCTGAGCGGGGCATAAATTGCTTGAAAGGGATGGGGGGCTATGTCATAAACCCCGCCATGCGTCATCATGTCGTGAGCGACGCCCGCACGGGGGCCATGCGGGACAACGAGGAGGGCAGGCCATGACACGACTCATCGGCGCGCTCTGTCTATCGGGGCTGATGCTATCGGTGGGCTGTGGCGGGCTGCAGGAGGTGTGGAATGGACCGGGTGTCGAGTCGTTCCATCCGAAAACGATTGCCGTCCTGCCGCCCATCGTTGGCGCGTTCGAAGGCGCGCGCGAGCCGGCCTATGACGCCGTGGTCAAGGCATTGAAAGAATCGGGCCGCTACAGCCAGGTGATGGGGCGCGAGCGCGTCACCTCCGCGATCCAGGGGTCCAAGGACATCAATGAAGCCGTGACCGGCCTCCTGACAAAAATGGAAACGGTCGGGTCTCCCGACAAGGAAACCGTGCTCAAGGTGGGGCAAAGCTTGCAAGCCGACGCCTTGGTGGTCGTGAAGGTCAATGCTTGGGAACATGCTCGGGTCGAGGGCAAGAAGCAGGGCAAGGTGGCGCTGGGGTTCCGTGTCATCGACGCGGCCAAAGGGGCCATTGTCTGGAAGGGGCGGCACGAGAAAGCGGATACGTATTGGATCTTCAAGCCGGACCTGGAAGACATGAGCGCCGATTTGGCATCCTACATGGTGCAGTACATGCCCTAAAACGAGGCGGTCGCTCGACCCGGTCACGCGCCGGCCCTCGTCCCGTATGTCCTCTCGTCCAGTTTCTCCGATGCCCGAAGTCCCGCCCTACCGTATCACGCTCTTCTATGGACCGGAGCCGGTTGAAGGCAAGCCGGATGTGGTCCACTGCGTCTTCAACGTCAAGAAGCGCTCGTGGAAAGGCGGCGTACAAGTGTCGGTGGAACTCGACGACCGACAGGTGGCGCGCGCGCGCGATCTGGTCGTCTTCGAGGGCTGGCTCGACGACCGGCTGGCGGCGCTTGGCTCGGAAGAACGGGAAGACACGCGCCGCCGCGCACACGACTGCTTCGTGCAAGCTCTGTGCGCTCAAAAGTTGGACCTGGCCATTGCCAAGGGAATCATGCAGGAGAACCACACGATCCCCGCCGCCGCGCATGCCGCCGATTTCGAGGCGCGACTTCGCGAACATCGTTCCACCGTCACCCGCTATGTGGCGGATGAATTGGATCTGCCCGCGGCTTGAAGGCCTTGCATGATTTTCAGGGTTGCATCTCGCGGCGAATCTGCTATAACACAACATCCTGTAGGAGGCTGGCTTCGCCCCACCTAGCGATGGTGGGACCTCGCATTAACAAAGGAGGGGATGTCGTGCGTACGATGGTCTTCAAAGGAATGGCGGTGCTGCTCATGATCGCGCTGGTGCAGGCGACGGTCGTGCCGGCGGTTTGGGCGGAGGGACAGCCGAAGAGCGTCGAGGACCCATCGCAGACAACCGCTACGGGAGCCGGGCTTCAGGCGGCCAGTTGGCTGGTCACGCTTCCCTATGGCGCGGCCAAGTGCGTTGTCGCGATTTTGGGCGGAATCACCGGCGGATTCGCCTATGTCTTTACCGCGGGCGATCTCGATACGGCCAAGAAAGTCTGGCATACCAGCGTCTACGGCGATTACGTCATCACCCCGGACCATCTCAAAGGCGACAAGCCCGTCCGGTTTTTCAGCTATTCGTCCGAAGACGGGCCCCCCGCCGACAACAAGAAGTGAGCAGGCCATCGCGGCCTCCCGCGTAGCACGATGAAACCCGTGATCGGCGTCACGCCGGACTTCAACGCCGGCGATCGGAAGGACAGGGGCGGCCGCGAGCCGACCTATTTCCTGCGCGACCGTTACGTGCGGGCCATCGAAACGCTCGGCGGCCTGCCGGTGATCCTGCCCTTGACCGACGATCCGGTTTTGCAGCAGCGCTTGTTCGACAGCCTCGACGGGCTGATGCTGACCGGGAGCGGGCCGGACCTGCCGCCTCGCCTCTACGGCGAGGCGCAGCGCTACAAGTTCCGCGTGATGAGCCGCAAGCGTTATGCCTTCGAACTGGCCATGATCGCGCGCGCCATAAAGACCGCCACCCCGCTGTTCGGCATTTGCGGCGGCATGCAGGCCTTGAACGTCGCCCTGGGGGGGAGCCTCGTGCAAGACATCGGCGCGCAACTGCCGAAGGCGCTCCAGCATCGGGCGCCTGGCCCGGCCACGGCCTATGCCCATGCGGTGCGGGTGATGCCGAAGAGTCTTTTGCAACGCATCACGAGACAAACGCGGCTGTCGGTCAACAGCTCGCACCATCAATCGGTCAAGGCCGTCGCACCGTCCCTCGTCGCCACGGCAGTGGCGCCCGATGGCGTCATCGAGGCCATCGAAGCCGCCGACCGCCGCCGCCATCCCTTCCTGCTCGGCGTGCAGTGGCACCCGGAATATCTCTTCGAGCGGTCGCCGGTCCATCGTTGCCTCTTCCAAGCCTTTCTCCGGGCGGCCCGGCGTGGCTAATTCGCTGTTCCGCACCAAATCCATCGAGCAGATTCTCGCCGACGGCAACGGCGCAACGCACCGCTTGAAGCGTGACCTCACCGCCTGGGACCTGACGGCGCTCGGTATCGGCGGCATCATCGGCACGGGCATCTTCGTCCTTGTGGGCACGGCCACCGTCGGCGACGCGCACCGGCCCGGCGCGGGACCGGGGATCATCCTGTCCTTCATCCTCTCCGGCACGGCCTGCGCCCTGGCTGCGCTCTGTTATGCCGAACTGGCGGCGATGCTGCCGGTGGCCGGCAGCGCCTATACCTATTCGTACGCCACCCTGGGCGAATTCCTCGCCTGGATCACCGGCTGGAATTTGATTTTGGAATATGGCGTGGCCTGCGTCGTCGTCGCCATCGGCTGGTCCGGCTATTTCAATCACATTCTGAAAAATCTGGGCCTGACCCTGCCGGCCTGGGCCGTCCATCCTCCCGGGGTGGACGGCGGGCTGATCAACCTGCCCGCCGCGATCATCGTGCTGCTCGTCACCTCGATTCTCGTGCGGGGCATGAAAGAAAGCGCGCAGACGACCGGCGTGATCGTCCTGATCAAGGTCGCCGTCATCCTCTTTTTCCTGGCCGTGGGCTGGTCCTCGGTCGACTCGGCCAACTGGACGCCCTTCATGCCCAACGGCTTCGCGGGCGTCGGGGCGGCGGCCGCCATCGTCTTCTTCGCCTTCATCGGATTCGACGCCGTCTCGACCACGGCCGAAGAGGCCCATCATCCGCAGCGCGACGTGCCGATCGGCATCCTGGCCTCGCTGGGCATTTGCACCCTGCTCTACGTGGCGGTGGCCGCCGTGCTGACCGGACTCATCCCCTACCGGCAGCTCGACATCCATGCGCCGGTGGCCGAAGCGCTGCACGTGCTGGGCTTTCGCTGGGGGGCCGGGCTCGTGGCGGTGGGGGCCTTGGCGGGGATCACGAGCGTGCTCTTCGTGATGATGATCGGCCAGATTCGCGTGTTCTTCGCCATGTCGCGGGATCAGCTCCTGGGGCCGTGGCTCTGCGCCGTCCACCCGCGTTACGGCACGCCGCACCATGCGACGTGGATCACGGGCATCGGCGTCGCCGTCCTGGCCGCCTTCGTCCAGATCGGCGAAGCGGCCGACATGACCAACATCGGCACGCTCTTCGCCTTCGTGCTCGTCTGCGCCGGCATCCTCGTCCTGCGCAAAACCAAACCAGACCAGCCGCGTCCCTTCCGCGTGCCCTTCATGCCCTGGATTCCGATCTTCGGGATGGTGGCCTGCCTTGGGCTGATCGCCTTCCTGCCCTTCCTCACGTGGATCCGCTTCGCCGTGTGGTCCGTCATCGGCACGGCCATCTATTTCCTCTACGGCCGCAAACACAGCCGTCTGGCCGTGACGGAACCGATGCCGTAAATCTATTCGGGGCTGGGACGTGTGGGGGAACGGTGAGGGAAAGTCCTGGCTATTGGGCCGGGTCGGTAGCCGGGGCGGATGAAGGAGCTGCCGCGGCTGGCGGCGTTGGCTGGGCTGAGGCGGTCGATGCCGGCGACGCAGACGGAGCGGTCGGATTGGCGGCTGGTGCCGCCGGCGCGGTTGCCGCCGGTTTCGGCGCGGCGGGTGGAGCCGCCGGCTTCGGCGGAGCCGGCCGTTCAGGCTTGATGCCGCCCTCCCATGAAGGGCCGGAATACATGTCCGCCGCGATTCCTTTCGCCTTCCACTTGTCTTCGAAATCGGCCGCCGCCTTGTTCGGCGTCTCGCCCTTGCCGACGACGTCGTTCCACGGGTAGGCCTGCGGCGCGATCTCGCACGTCGCGTCGCCGCGCTTCAAGTACAAGGCGATGGGGTTGCCTCGGTAGGGGCCGAGAAAGATGTGTACGGAGCCGACGTATTCGAGTAATTGCGCCATCGAAGCTACCACGGGGCGCGATGATGCCATAACCGATTCACCCGTGCAAGGGCGTGCGCTCACGCCAGGCCGAGGAACGGACACAGCAGCCGCAGGGTCAGCCAGATGACGAGCGAGCCGATGAGGTCGAAGACGAGCCCCGTGCGAATCATGCTGCGCATCGGGACGAGGCCCGTGCCATAGATGATCGCGTTCGGAGGCGTGGACACCGGCAGCGCGAAGCCGAGACTGGCGGCCAGACAGACGCCCAGCGCGGGCGGGACGGGCGAGACGCCGGCCGTCTGCGCGATCGCGATGACGACCGGAATGAGCATGCTCGCGGAGGCGGTGTTGGAGGCGAGTTCGCTCACCAGCACGGCGACGACGATGGCGACGGCGGTCAAACTCCACAGCTCCGTGACGCCGAAGAAGGCCACGAACCCCGTGCCGATGGCTTGAGCCAAGCCGGTTTTCACCATCAATTCGCCGAAGGCCAATCCGCCGCCGAACAAGAGAATGGTTCCCCAACTGATCGAGGTCGCCTGCTTCCACGAGAGGGCAAAGGCGCCCGTGCGCCAATCGGTCGGGAGAAAAAACAACAGCCCTGCCGCCAGCAGCGCGACCAATTCGTTGGGCAGGTGCGCGTTGAACCATTGCGGCAGGGGATGCGTCTCGCCGAGCGCGGCTTCGAGCAGGCCCGGGCCGACCCAGAAGATCAACGCGAGCACGAAGGCCAGGCAGGCGTGGCGCTGCCCCGCCGTCCAGGGGCCGAGCGTCGCCCGCTGCGTGCGGAAAAACTGCGCGAGATCGGGCAAGACATCGGTCGCCGGACGAAAGACCAGCCAGAGCAGCCGCCAACTGATGAACAGCATGACGACGGCCAAGGGCAGGCCAAAAACCATCCAGGTGACGAACGAGATCGTGACCTTGGCCTGCTGGGCGATCAGCCCCACGCCGATGAGATTCGGCGGGGTGCCGATCACCGTAGCGACGCCGCCCGCCGTGGCGGCGTAGGACAGCATCAAGAGCAAGCCGGCGCGGAAGGCGGCGAAGTTGCCGCTCGACGACTGCTCGAGGGCGTTGACGACGCCGAGGGCGATCGGGAGGGCGAGCGCCGTGGCGGCGGTGTTGCTGATCCACATGGAGATGACGGCGGTGACCGTTCCCAGGGCCATTAAAATGCGGGACGGGCGTCCAGCCACCCAGGGCAGCGAGAGCATCCAGAGCGCGAACCGTCGATCGACGCCGTGAACGGCCAAGGCTTCGGCCAGGAAGAAGCTGCCGATGAACAGAAAAATGATCGGATGGGCGTAGGCGGCGAAGATGCTTTTGGCCGTGCCGAGTCCGAACAACACGGCGGCCGATGTGCCGAGCAGCGCGGTCATGGGGAGCGGGATCGGCTCTGCGATCCAGTAGACCACGACGCAGGACAGGATGGCGGCCAACCGGTGCGCGTCCGGGGACAGCGATGCGAAGGGGAGCCACGCCACGAGGAGGCTGAGGATGGGGCCGGCGGCAAAGGCGGCCAGCCGTGTCGCCCCGCCGTCCCCGGACTCCTCAGAGGCGTCCGCGCCTTGCGCAACGGGGCCCGCGGAGCGTCGTCGATCAGTCATGCAAGGAGGCGGCTACGATTCGGCAGGCTGGGACGCGGCGCGCTCGGCCTGGGCCGGCCGCTTGCGCAGGACGAAGACCGCCCCGATGAGCGCGATGATGACGACGACGTTCAACGCGACATCGAGGAGATAGCGATTGAAAAGCGTATCGGTGATTTCCGGCTGATGGGACAGCTCCGCGTTCGCGGTCAAGACCCGCCGGATACAGGCGATGATGCCGACCGCCAAGTAGGGCTCCAAGGCCAAAATCCCCGTCTGCAAAAAGCGGATGACGGTGCGGTACAGCTCCAACAGGATGATGACGAGGAGCAGGTCGTTCAGGAGCTTCAAGCTGGCGATCAAGAGGCCGGCCTGCATGGCACCTTGGACGAAGACGATCCAGGAATGCACGAACACCAGCATGCCCAGGACCAAAAGGCTCAGGCCGGCCGTCACGTAACCCCACCGGTCGAACCATTCCATCCAGAAGACGACTTGGCAGGGCAAGTGCCGCATGATGTCGAAGCGGCGCGGGGAAGCGGACGACTCTTTGATCTGCTCGCTCATGCGGTGCCGTGTGCTCCTCCGGTCGGTTCGGGCGGCGCGTTGCGCATCTGCCCGAAGCGCAAATCCTGCACCGCATTATGCGTCAAGTCGTGTCCGCAACACACGATCTTTTCGAATCCCGCGCCGCCGTCCAAAACCATGACGCGCAGCCCGCAGGCCTGAGGGTGCACCAATTTCTCGTCGAGCACGATGCCGATGGGGAGGTAGCCGCGTTTGCGCCCGCCCGCCGTCCCCATCTTGGGCACCACGTCCTCTTCCGTCAGTTCGTGGCCGCAACAGACGATCTTCTCGAAGCCTGTGCCGCCGGCGGTGATCTTGACGATCAAGCCACAACTGTCGGGAAAGCGCTTGCGCTCATCGATGATGTCGCCTTTTTTGAGTGCCATATGACTCCGCCAAACGTCCGTCGAGCCAGGTGGTCAGCAAGCCGTTGACGCCGCCGCAGCGCGTCCCCGCTGCTCGTCGACGGTGCGAAACAGCAGGAGCCCCGCGCCGAAAAAGACAGCCATCGACACGATCGCCCAACGCTGGCTGCCGGTCCAGGCCGTCACTTCCGCATAGACGAGCGGCCCGATCACCGCCGCAAACTTGCCCGTCACCGAAAAGAAGCTGAAAAACTCGGCTTGGCGGCCGGCCGGGGTGAATTGTGCCAACAGCGTGCGGCTCGCCGTTTGATTCGCGCCGAGGATCGATCCGGCCACCAACCCCAGCGCGTAAAACTGGGCATGCGTCCGGACCAGCGCTGCGCCCGCCACCACCGCCATCCACGCGGCCAGCGTCAGGGTGATCGTTCGTTTCGTGCCGATCCGGTCGGCCATGCGGCCGAACCACACGGCGCCGACGCCCGCCGTCACTTGCGTGACGAGGAAGTAGATAATCAGATCGCCCGGCGAAAAGTCCAGGACTTTGTTCGCGAAAATGCCGGTGGCGACGATGACGGTGTTGATGGCGTCGGTATACACCAGGTAGGCCGCCAGGTACATCCCCAGATCGCGATAGTGCCGGAGGCGAGCGAAGGTCTGCCGCAAGCGACGGAACGTGGTCGCCCAGGAAGGCCGGTCTTGTTCAGGCAGGGGACGGGCCCGTTCCCGCAAGAACAGAAATGTCGGCAGGGCACCCAGCAAAAAGAACAGGGCCGTGACCGGAAAGCTCAACCGATACGAGACGAGATTGGCCTCGGCAAACCCGCCGTGAATGAACGGGTAGGCCAGGGCGAGAGAGAGCAATCCGCCGACGTAGCCCAGGCCCCAGCCGTAGCCGGAGATGCGCCCCATGGCCTCGACCGGCGCCAACTCCACCAAAAAGGCCGAGCAGAACATGAAGCCCAGATCGAAGGCCACGTTGGCGATGCCGAAGAGGAGCAGGCCCAGCCAGACGTCGCCGGCCTCGACGAAAAACAAGAGCGCCGTGCAGCCGACGCAGACCAGGGAGGACCAGAGCAGGAGACGGCGTTTGGCGGCATGGGCGTCCGCATAAGCACCCAGCGGCGGGGCCAGAAGTGCCGCGACGAGCATGGACGCCGCATAGCCCCAGAACCAGGCACGCTCGGCGCCGCCGTCCGTGCCCAAGGGGGCGGCGACGACTTGCACGAAGTAGACGGCGTAGGCGACGGTGACGATGAGCGTGGTGAAGGAGGAGTTGGCGAAGTCGTACATGCACCAGGCCCAAATTTCTTTCGGGCCCGGCGGCGCGTCGGGCGGCTCGGGCTCGGCCGGTGAGTCGCCGATCATACGGGTGCGCCGGGCGCGCGGCCGCCGGCGTCGCGGATGCGGTCGAGTAGGGTGCGGTGCGCCGGGTGGCCGACGACTTCGCGGGCGCGGGCGGCGTCGACGGGCGCGCCCGCGGCGAGGAACCGTTCTTTGAGCCGGCGGATGCGGCGGAGCGACGCCTCGACGCGCGCCGCGGGGATCGTGCCGTCGGCAACGGCCGACCGAATCGCCTCCATCGCCGCGACCGACCGGCCGTAGTCTTTACACACGAGGAGGATATCGGCGCCGGCCAAGAAGGCCCGTACCGCGGCGTCGCCGACGCCGTAGTGGTCGATGATGGCGTGCATTTCCAAATCGTCGGTGAAGACGACGCCGTCGAAGCCCATCCGCTCGCGGAGGAGACCGGTGAGGATGGTCGGGGAAAGCGTGGCCGGCAGGGCCGGGTCGAGGGCGGGGTAGAGGACGTGGGCGGTCATGAGCGAGGCCACGCCCTGCGCGACAGCGTCACGAAAGGGCGGTAACTCGATCCGTTCCAGCCGTTCGCGCGGCGCCTCGACGCGGGGCAATTCCTTGTGCGAGTCGGTCGCCGTGTCGCCGTGGCCGGGAAAGTGTTTGCCGCAAGCCACGACGCCGTGCTCCTGCAAGCCTTTGATCGTGGCGAGGCCGAGGGCGGACACGGTCGCCGGGTTCGTCCCGAAGGCGCGGTCGCCGATGATCGGGTTGGCCGGATTGCTGTGCACGTCCAGGACCGGCGCCATGTTCATGTTGATGCCGACGGCGCGCAACTCCTTGGCCGTCGCAGCCGCCGCCTGGTAGGCCAGATCGGCCGAGCCGCACCGGCCGACCGTCGCGCAGGGCGGGAAAATCGTGAATTCGTTGGGCAGGCGCGACACGCGCCCGCCCTCTTGGTCGATCGCGATCAGGAGCGGCGCGGCGGCCGCGCGCCGCTGCAAGTCGTTCGTCAGCGCAACGATCTGGTTCGCGTCGGTCAGGTTGCGCGAAAACACAATCACGCCGCCGGGCCGGTAGGTTGCCGACAGCTCGGCGAACTCGGCATCGATCGAAGTGCCGAGGAACCCGAGCATGAACAGGGGCCCGAGGTCTGCCGGGTCGGTCATGCCGTTTTGGCTCGCGCCGCCGTCTGCGCCGCTTCGTTCAGCAGATATTGCAACAGCAGTCTCGTGCCGATGCCGGTCGGGCCCTTGGGAATGTAGGCCCGCTCCCGGTCGCTCCAATCGGTGCTGGCGATGTCCAGGTGGACCCAGGGCACGTCGCCCACGAACTTGCTGAGAAACAGCGCCGCGGTGATCATGCCGCCGCCCCGCCCGCCGATGTTCCGCATGTCGGCGACGTCGCTCTTGAGCTGCTCGAAGTAGTCGTCCCAGAGCGGCATTTCCCAGACCCGCTCGCCCGCCGTCGCGCCTGCCTGCCGCACGCGGTCCTTGAGCGCGTCGTTGTTCCCGAACAGACCGATGGCGAACTGGCCGAGCGCGACGACGCAGGCGCCGGTCAAGGTGGCGATGTCGATGACCGCCGCCGGCTTGAGCCGCGAGGCGTAGGTGAGCCCGTCGGCCAGGATCAACCGGCCCTCGGCATCGGTGTTTTGCACTTCCACCGTCTGGCCGGAGAGCGTCTTCAAGATGTCGCCGGGCTTGATGGCGCGGCCGCCCGGCATGTTTTCCGTGGCGGGGAGGATGCCGATCACGTGCAACGGCAGCTTCAGCCGGGCCGCCGCGCGCACGGTGGCGAGGACCTCCGCCCCGCCGGTCATGTCGGCCTTCATCTGCTCCATGTTCTCGGACGGCTTGAGCGAAATGCCACCCGTGTCGAAGGTGATGGTCTTGCCCACGAGGACGATGGGCCGCCGGCCCCGCCCGTTCCCGCCGCCGCCTTTGTATTCCAGCACGATGAATTTCGGCGGCTCGTGCGAGCCGCGCGCGACGCCCAAGAAGGCCCCCATGCCCAGCTTTTCGGCTTCCCGCTGCTCCAGTATCTTCACCGTGACCGCGCGTTCCTTGGCGACCTGCTTGGCCTCGGCGGCGATGCGCGTCGGCGTCATCACGTTCGACGGGTGGTTGCAGAGGTCGCGCACGTACATGGCCGCTTCCGCCGCCGCCACGCCGCGCCGCACGCCTTCTTTCATGTCGGGCAGCGCGCTGGTCCCCGGCTCCAGGAGCGTGACGGCTTGCAGCGATGTGGTGTCCTCGCCGCTCGTGGTGCGGTAGACGGTGAATTGATAGCCGCCGAGCAGCGCCCCTTCGGCCATGGCCTGGGCCAACAGGAGCGTGCCCGTGCCGGGGAGCGTCCGGCCGTGGAGCGGGGTTGCGAAGGAGCGGACGCCGATAGCGCGGACGCGTTTGGTGACCGTGCCCATCGCCTGGCGCACCGTGTCGAGCGTGGCCGACGATTTTTTGCCCAGTCCCACGAGCAGCACGCGTTTGGCGGGGATGCGTCCCTGCGTGTGTACGAGCGATGTCTGCCCGCTCTTGCCCTCGAATTCGCCGCTCTTGAGCAGGTCGCGCAAGAGTCCGCGCAGGGCCTGATCGACTTCGGCCGCTTCTTCGGAGAGGGTCTTCTCCCCTTCGTACTGACTCAGCACCAACACCTCGGCCGCCTCCGTTTCGAGACGCCCTTGCTTCACTTTCACGTCAACCGATGCCATCGATGGGTCTCCTTCTCTACACCCCGCGCATGTCGGGGGCCCAAATGAACTTGTGCAACTGCAACTGAAACCGGACGGGAAGTTTGTCGGCCAGCATCCATTCGGCCAGCAGGCGCGGCTCCAGCGCGCCGAAGACGGGCGAGAATAACACGGTGCACCGGCTCGTGAGGTCGTACCGGTTCAAGACGGCCAGCGCCCAGTCGTAGTCCGCCCGGTCCTTGATCACGAACTTCGCTTCGTCGCGTGACGTCAGCTGGGCGAGATTCCGCCAATCCATGCGATCCATCATATCGCTGCCCGGGCATTTGACGTCGAGAATCACGCGGGCGCGCCGGTCCAGCGGGGCGATATCGATGGCTCCGCTCGTCTCCACGAGCACCTCGTAGCCCTCATCGCACAATCGTGCGATCAACGGAAAAGCTTCCGGTTGGTGGAGCGGCTCTCCCCCGGTGACCTCGACCAGCAAACAGCCGAAGGCTCGAACTTGGGCGAGTACCTCGTCGAGCGTCATCTCGACGCCCCCGGAGAAGGTGTAGGTACTGTCGCACCAGGTGCAGCGCAGGGGGCAGCCGGTGAGCCGGACGAAGGTGCAGGGCCGGCCCGCGAAGGAGGATTCTCCCTGGATACTGTGGAAGAGTTCGGTGACGCGCATAGTCACTTCCAGCGACTGACCGGCCAGCCCCGGCGCGAAGCGATGCGGCCCATGCCGCGGATCGGGTTGACGACGTGCGGGTACCCGACGGCCTGTAGTGCGTCCACATCGCCCGGACTGTCGCCATAGACGTGGCAGCCGGCGAGGTCCAGTCCGTGCGTGACCGCGAAGGCCGTGAGCAACGCGCGCTTGCCCGGTCCGTAGGGAAGCGGGTCGTGCAAAGCGCCGGTATAGGTCCCGTCGCGCTGCTCCGGCTGCGCCGCGAGGATCGCGTCCATGCGCAGGTGTGCCGCCAGCGGCTTGGCCAGAAACACCGGCGCGGCGGTCAAGAGGATGGTCCGATGGCCGGCTGTTTGGTGGAACGAGACGGCGTCGCGCGCCGCGGCGGCGACGGTGTCGCGGATCGTGGCATGGACGAACTCTTCGGCCAATCGTTCGATGTCGGACACGGGCTTTCCTTCCAGATAGACCTTGCGCGAGCGGAGGGCGTGGAACGACCAGAGCGGTCCTTCCCGCAGCCAATAGAGCAGGCTGCGACGGGCTTCGCGGGCGCCGATCAGGCCGCGACGGTACAGAAATCGGAAGAAGCGAACCTCGGTCGCCGAGCCAGGCACCAGCGTGTTGTCCAGGTCGAAAAACGCGGCGATCGGTGCCGTAGACACATGGTTGGATGCATGGATTGACGCGAACACCTGCCGATTCTACTCAAGGGTCCGTTCATTGACAAGACTTTTGGGGCGCACCTATAATGCGCCCGTTGCCGAAGTGGTGGAATGGCAGACACGCACGTTTGAGGGGCGTGTGGCGCAAGCCGTGCGGGTTCAAGTCCCGCCTTCGGCACCAACCTTCCTCCCGAGTTTCCCGACGAATCGATCCTCGGCTCCCCGTCTGATCGACGGCATCTCCGCGCTCGGCACGACGGCGCGGACCCCACGAAGCGCGAGACAAAAAAAGAGGGCGCGGCGTCACCGCCGCGCCCTCGAAGCGAACGAGAAACCGAGCGGGATTACTTGCCGCCCTTCTTCTCTTCCTTCTTCTTTTCCTCGGCGAACACGAGGTTCGGCTTCTTCTTCTCTTCCTTCTTCTTATCGTCGCCCGCGAAGGACAGTGTGCTCAGGCTGAAGGTCAAGAGAGCAGCCAACGTGATGAAACCAGCCAACTTCTTCATGTCGAGGCCTCCTAAAAAATTGAATGGGTGAGTTTGGGAAGGAAAGCCCATCTTTCCCCCCGCTGCGGCGCCTCTCGGCGTCCACAGCCCGCGCGTGGGTCGGTACTATACAAAAAACACCCGGCGAGATGCAAGCGGCTTGAGAGAATGGGAGAACCCCAGAATCCGCGTTGACAACCTCCCCCGAAGGCTTCAGACTCCCCCCGTTTTTTTGACGAAAGGGTACACGAAATGGGCATGGTGCAATTGAACGCCGTCCTCGGCGCCGTGGTCGTGACCGTCGGCTTCGGGCTTGCTTGGGGCGAGCTGTCGTCCTGGGTGGCGGTGGCGGTGGCCTCGGGGGTGGCGGTGGCGCTGGCCTGGGCGAGCGCTTCCGTCTGGGCCGTCTGGGGCTGGACGACCCTGCTCCTGGGGATCGAGAGCTTCGCCTACCCGGTTTCGATCATGGTCCGGCTGCGGCAGGTCGCCGAACAGCCGACCAACGAGCAGATGGGGCAGATCCTCACGGCCATCGTGTTCGGCATCTTTTCGTCCGTTTTCTGGCTCACCTTCTCCTATGGTATCTTCAAGCGGCTCCGCAAACCGGCGGAATCCCAACCCTCGGCAAATGACGGTCAGTCCACGCCCCCCCAGGCCGACCCAAAACCCAAGCGCAAGCGACGCTAAAATCTCGCGAGTCCTACGTACGCCGATAGGCGTATTGACCTGCCTGCTGATGAGGCTTAACGTGGCCCTCGTGCAAATGGAACCTTTGCAGAGGGGCTCATGTTCCGCCGTGTCCGTGCCTGCCAAAAGACGTGTTAGATGGGAGGAAGCGCCATGAAAAAGATCGCATCACGGCTCAGTCTGGTTTGGTGGAGTGGCGTGCGAATGGCGGCGGTATTGTTAGCGGTAGCCGGAACCGCGTTCTCCGAAACCCCCGAACGCACGTCGGAATCAGGCGTGTCGGCGGGATTCACGTACGATCCGTCTCGCACACGCGATCCCTTCAAAACGGTGTCCCCCGAGACCAGGCCAGAAGGAAAGCAGATCAAAGAGCCCTTGGAGCGATTTTCGATCACAGATTTGAGCCTGACCGGCATCGTGTGGGACGGGACAAACTACACGGCCATGGTGCAAACCCCTGAGGGGGAAGGCTATACGGTGAGAGCCGGGATGCGAGTCGGGCCCAACAAGGGCGTGATTCGTGCGATCACGAAGAATACCCTTGTTGTCCATGAGCCATACATCGACCTGGATAAGCAGCAACAGGTTCGGGAATATGTCAAGCATCTGCATGTGCCAGAAGATGGGAAATAAATGGGTTGCGCAGGTCAGGGGGTGCGGGTGTGTGTGAGGGGATGAAGTTTGTTCCACGCCATAGGCCTGATGGCGTATTGACACGTACTCAAGAGAGGCCTAGCCTGTGCCGCTACACCCTTCCCTGCCTGGAGGTAGTCCATGCGTCGCCTGATGGTTTTTAGCATGCTCTTGGCCGCTTGTGCCGTGCTTGGTGTGGCGTCGGTTCATGCCGACCAGCGCGGCGTTGGCGTCACGCCACACACCGACGTAGCGACGGTGCCCATCAAGGGGGAGTATTGGGCGCTGATCATCGGCATCGACCAGTACCAGTTTGTGCCCAAGCTGCAGACGGCGGTCAGGGATGCGACGGAAGTGCGAAACGTCCTGACCCAACGCTACGGCTTCAAGCCGGAACGCAGCATCATGCTGCTGAACGAACAGGCCACCCGGGACAATATTTTCCGGGAACTGGAACGCATCGGTGGGGTAACCGGCAAGGACGACAGCGTGCTGATCTACTATGCCGGGCACGGCGAGTATGACGAAGAACGGGGGCTCGGCTGGTGGGTGCCGGTCGGCGGGAAGGCGGATGACCGTGCGGCGACCTATATCACCAACGCGTCGGTCCGGGATTACGTGCGGGCCATGAAGGCCAAACACGTCTATCTCGTGGCCGACTCCTGCTTCAGCGGGCGTCTCCTGGGGCGATCGACGCCGCTCCCCAAGTCCAGCATCACCCCCGAATGGATCGGGCGCCAATACGCCAAGCGGTCACGCTGGGCCTTGACCTCCGGCGGGACCGAGCCGGTCGTGGACGGCGGGAAAGACGGGCATAGCTGGTTCGCCTATTTCTTCCTGCGGATGCTGAGGGAGAACGACGCGCCCTATCTTTTGCCCAGGCAGATCATCGACGAGTTGGGCAATCTCGTCGCCAACAACGCGAGGCAGACCCCGCAGAGCGCCGCGGTGCGCGAAGCGGACGACGAAGGCGGGCAATTCGTGTTTCGGCTGGCCTCGGCCAGCGGCGGGCCAGTGCCGCCGGCGAAACCGGCTATGCCCAGCCTGAGTGCCCCGCCGGTCAAGGACGTGGATGTCAGTGGCTATGATGATTTGGAGAAGATCAAGCAACTGGCGCAGAAGCGCGAGAAGGCATGGGAGAAGGTGCAAGGGTTTGCCGGCGAGATCAGCGTGTCGAAGGAGAAGCGCCTGGCGGCGCTCGAGAAATTTCTCGCGGACTTTGCCGACGACAATCCGCATGTGGGCAAGGTAGAGGCGTTAAGGCAACAGATCAATGCGGAGATGGTGGTCGCAAAGGCCCCGGCCTACGAAGCCCCGCGTCAGGCTGGTCGCGAGATTACCGGCAAGGACGGTGCCCCGATGCTACTGGTGCCGGAGGGGGAATTTCTGTACGGGAGTAATAACCAGCGGCTCTCATCGTCCGCCTTCTACATGGACAAGTATGAGGTGACGACCTCCCGCTATGCGGCGTTTTTACAAGCGGCCAGGCGGGCGGCTCCGGCCCGGTGGCATGAAGCCAGCCACGTGAGCAATAAAGACCGGCCGGTCATCGGGGTGGACTGGCACGATGCTGAATCTTACTGCCGCTACTACGGTAAGCGTCTGCCCACCCAGCAGGAGTGGGAAAAGGCGGCCCGAGGTACGGATGGGCGGACATATCCGTGGGGAAATGAGGAGCCCACGAGTCGGCATGCGAATTTTAGCAGGACAGGCCCGGACAATTACAATGTCCTGGTGAATGTTGGCGCTCTGGAGGAGGGCAAGAGTCCTTATGGGATATACGACCTGGCCGGGAACGTGTCGGAATGGACGAGTTCGAGTTCGGATTACGATAATAGAGACAGGGTGGTCCGGGGCGGGTCGTGGCTCACCTCTGCGGACTGGCTGCAGACTACATTCCAGATCACCTGGCCCCTGACGTTCAGGTCTAACGACCTAGGCTTCCGCTGCGCACAGGCCGCGCGATGATGCCGCCAGTATTGGGCTAAGGTCTCTAATCGCAAATGAACAGGGTCCTATGGCCTGATGGATGACGGCTTTTCGATTTGCCAGTTGAAGAGACAGTTGGTAGGGAAGCTTGCTGTTCCCGCAGATTGGAAGCCTCTCAAACCGTAGCGATCCATTTAGCGGCGTTTCGTGTGTTCTTACAGTGCATGTCGGACGTCCTAGAGCGTCTGAGGGTTCGAATGCTTCAAGTGTGCACTGTGCGTAGCGGGGAAGGGACGCGCAGTCTCTTATGCTGGAACTTCTCGTCCGGTTGATACTCGACGTTGCCAACGTGCTGGTGCGCCTGGATCCTGTGATAATTCAGCGCGATCATTCGGGAAGAGGGTTCCTGATGGTGTATTGGAGTCTCGTGCAGATCGAAAGGTACGGGGCCCTGTACGCGGACGGCCTGCGTATCATTCAGGCCGAGGGGCGATTCCCGGTGAGGGTCTATAGCGCCATTACGAAGTTGCAACTCGACGCGCGCCACTTTTGGGAATTGTGGAAACAAGAACTCGAAGAAGAGCAGACCGTCCCGGGAAGCGGATTTGTCGGGCTTCTTTCTCTCTACCACGATCGGTTGGACAATGCGTTGATAGACATCATTGGGCATCAGTGCACACGGCTTCGCGCATGGGTGGACCTCAACGATGGGCTCGTTGCGTCTATCTTCGATAGGGCGCCGTCGGGCCATTTCCCGTCATTGGAAGTACGCCGAGTGGTGGCGGTGGCGGAGGGTCGGCTATTCCCCCTTCCAGGAACGTGGGATGGCGGCCTCACATTCGAAGCCTCTCCGTCTGCCTCACCTGAGGAGGCGGCCAAGGCGGTATTCAAGTCAGGCGCAGTGGAAATGATCGATCTAACCCTTGAGGATTCCTTGGACCGGGAGATCAAGAGGACGGCGAGGCTTCTCGGTCACGTGCAAAGCCTTCGTGTGCAACTCGGTGCAATCATCCAGGCGAACTATAAAATGACAGATATGCTCTGACAGGGGCCGTTGTGCCCCACTTAAGATTAAGAATTGGACAGGTGTGAGAGGCCAGGAGGATGCGATGAATTGCAAACTGCTACGAGCGGTGATGATGGCCGAACGTTGAAGAAGCCACGCTTTCCCATGGAGGTGTCCCAATGCCACGATTGGCGTTACTTGCAGCCACCATTATGTTCGCCTTGGCTTCGATGGCTGTCTGGCCGATGTTCGGCCCTTCTTCCATCGTCCAGGCGCAGGCACTCATTACGAGTACTGGACGAATCTATATAGGCGGCGTTCGTTTCGAGAAGGATAAGATGTGGACGACAGGCTTCGGAAAGGCTGCGGCCTCGGGCGGCGACCCGACCCAGTATCGAACTGCCGGTGAGGTCGCTTCGATCCTCGCTGCGCTTCGCGAAATGGCCGAGACGGCACGTGGCATAGATCAGAAACTCCAGGGTATGCAGTCTGAGCGTATGGATCAATCTGATAGCAAGTCGATCTACCTCGTGCTTAAGGATTATGCAGGTATCAACAAGATTCTCTTCTATCCTGGGCCACAGTCCGCCAGTAGCCCGCGACAGAGTGTCGGGCTAGACTCAGGGGAGCTCGACTACTTGCCGATTGCTGAAGATAAACCTGTGACGGAAGCAGCGATCCGGTTTCGGGCGTCGGGAAAGGACTTTCTCGTGAGTCAGGATAAGGACCGAATAGCAATGACGGACGATTCTGATATTCAGACAATCTTGTCTGTGTTGAACAAGAACGGATTCACATGGAAATTTGAATATGAGAAGGATGGGACCGTCGATTGCACGCTGACCTACCGCGTGTCTGAAATTCAGTCCAGATTGGCAAAGACACGATGAAGTCCGTTTCGGCAAAGGCCGGCAGTTGTGGCGATAGTGCACTTCGGATCACTGTATGCCTGGCAGTCATGACCGGGTGCCTTGTAGCTGATCTCACCTATGCGGCTGCACAAGATAGACAGCAACGGGACTTCTTGATGCAGCAGGCCGATGAGTTGAGCAAGAAGTCCAAGAAGCTTTACGACGTCGGCGCGTATGGCGACGCGATTGAGCCAGCGAGGCAAGCGGTGGAACTCTCGCGGCAAGCCTTGGGGCCTGTACATCCGGTTGTTGCCAGTTACATGAACAATCTCGCCGCCACCCTTGACGCCGCCGGAGATAGTGTGGGTGCATTAGAATTGGTGAAACTCGCGCTGGAGATTGAGGAAGCCGTGTTAGGGCCGGATGATCCACGGGTGGCACAAACACGCAACAATGTGGCCGTTGCCATGAGGGGCATGGGTGACTTTGCCGGCGCAAGGCTGCTTCTTGAGAAAACTCTCAAGATTCAGGGAGAGAAGCTTGCCCCCGATCATCCTGATACTGCCATCACTCTCGCCAAATTGGCGGCACTGCATTCCGAGATGGGAGATTATCGAGAGGCCAGACCCCTGTATGAGCGGGCCCTTAAGATTCTGGAGCATGTCTTTGGTCCGAATAGCCGAGAGGTAGCGAATACACTGTTAGGCCTGGGAACGGCGCTCTACAGGAGCGGGGATAGTCCCGGCGCTTTGGAGGCGAACAAGCGGGCTCTTAGCATTCGGGAAGAACTTCTGGGTCCGAATCACCCGCAAGTTGCCGATAGTCTCAATGCTCTGGCAGTCATCTATCGGACCCATGGCTACTATGCCATGGCCTATCCACTCTATAAGCGGGCTCTTGAAATCAACGAACGGGTATATGGTCCAGACCATCCCGAGGCCGGCCGCCTGACCGCCAATCTGGCCGTGCTGCTCCGGGCGATGGGAGATAGCGATGCGGCGCAGCCCCTTTTCGAAAGAACGTTGGTTATTCTGGAGAAGACATTGGGTCCGTCCCACCCCGATCTTGGCCGGACCTTGCTCAATCTGGCTGAGCTTGCGCAAGACCGCAATCAAGGTTCCTATGCAGTCAAGCTTTTGGACCGCGCTGTCAATATTGTCGAGGTACATACACAACGTGGGCTGGTGGGACTGTCGGATCGCCAGAAATTGGCATTCGTCCGCACAACGGACCAATACCTTGCGGGATATCTTTCTCTTTCCGCCGATCTGGTTCCTGCCTCTCGTGCCTACGAGGTCGTCCAGACTCGCAAGAACGCGATCTTCCGCGTCCTGGCCCAAGAACGGTCTGTCATCACCCACGCGGTTACGCCCCCAATGCGTGCGTTGCTCATGCGCCGGCAACGCCTTACGAGCGAGTTGACGGGGCTGACCTTTCGAAGCCAGCCGGCTCGGGAGAAAATATCGGCATTAGAGAAGGAGCTGGAACGTGTCGAGGCGGAGCTTAGCCGCGACAGTGGTTCATTTCTTGCCGAGGAGGCTGAAACCAATGCGACAGCGGACGCGATTTGTCGGGCATTACCTCGCGATGCGGTGCTGTTGGACTATGTGCGATATAACCGGTACATCCCGAAGAAAGATTTCTTTCAGGCATCCCGCTATGAGGATGGCTACACCGTCTTTGTCCTCAGAGGGGGAAAGTGTCCCAATATCCAGCGGGTGGAACTTGGGCCGGCCAAGCCAATTGACGAAGCAGCCATGGCGTTTCGTGAGAGCCTCACCAAGCTAAGACAAGTGGAGAATCACGAGGAGCCACTGCCGGAGGGGGAGATTCTGGCGAAGTCTCGGACGCTGGCAACGTTGGTCCTGCCTTCCATAGTTCGTAAAGCATTCGTGCGTTCGCCGTTGGTGATCATTGCGCCGGATGGTCCCCTGGCCGTGGTGCCGTTCCGTTTGCTCACAGAAGAAGACGGCCGGAGATATCTGATAGAAACCTATCAGATGGTCACCATACCGTCCGGACGTGACTTGCTGCATCTCGGGGGAGGGACAGGCATGGAGTCGGCAGAGGAGCCCGGGGCGTTACTCCTGGTCGGCAATCCTGATTATGGCGCCAAGATCATAGCGGTGTCTGGCCAAGCCGATGGTCGTCGGTCTGCGCCGCGTGCTGGCTGTGGTCTGGAGATGGCGACCGAATTTGCCCAGCTTCCAGGAACGGCAATTGAGGTGGCAGCCATTGCCGGTCAAGCGGCTGCAACACTGAAAAGGTCGACGATCTTGAGGGCTGAAGGGGAGCAAGCCACGGAGCCCTGGCTGGTGAGACAACTGTCCGGGCAGCGATTCGTCCACCTAGCTACGCACGGATATTTTGCCGGAGAAGCCTGCCAATCGAAGGGCGGAATCGACACGCGTGGCGTGCAAGTCTCCGGCGGACAGGCCTCCAAGGAATCCGACGGCTTCGCCGATACGAATCCGCTATTGCTCTCCGGCATCGCCATGGCGGGAGCGAATCGAAGGGCTCAGGCCAGTAGTGGAGCAGAGGATGGGATTCTCACCGCGCTCGAGGTCACGAATTTAGATTTACGAGGAACCGAGTTGGTCACGCTCTCGGCTTGCGAGACAGGATTGGGAGTCCAAAATGCGGGACAAGAGTTAATGGGATTGCGTTGGGCATTTAGGATGGCAGGTGCAAGAACGTTGTTGTCCAGTCTATGGCAGGTGCCGGATGAGCCCACCGTCCAATTGATGAAAAAGTTCTACAGTCATCTCTGGCGAAGCGGCAAAGCCAGCCAGCCGTTGGGAAAAGCTGCGGCGTTACGGCGGGCGCAACTGGAACTTATCAAAGAGAACCGAGCCCGCTACCGTGGTGATAGCCGTCCAATCGATTGGGGTGCTTGGGTCCTGTCCGGTGATTGGAGGTAACCAGCATGGCACCGAGAGGAAATGGCCGGTACGATGTGGGCAACGCTCGGCATAAGTGACGGATCTGCTCTGACAGGGAGCCAGCCGTAAAACGCAATGGATAGGATGTATGGGTTTTGAACGGCAAGTGGTCTTTGCCAATCCCGCCAATCGTCAGGAGGCCGAGGAGATCCTAATGGCGGCCCGGCAACGCTGGCCCTGGTGCATTGGGAAAGTGATCGACAGCCCCATCTTTGCGGCAGCCATGGCTTCTCAAGAATTGACTTGCTATCTCTGGGATGAAAAGGAAGCGGAGTTAGAGAAGCTTCACAAGACGCTCGAGGTCGCCAGAAATGGAGATCTACAGAGATTGAGCTTGGACTTTCCGCGCCACCGGTTTGCCTGGATCGGCGTGGAATGCGTCGGCGGCACCTGTCTCTATGATGGCCATGTCTGCGAGAACGGGCGTGTCATTGAGCAAGTCTCACCTCAGCCGGATGGCCATGTCCGGTTGCTGCGACTGCTCGGATTCAGCATTGACCGTGAGTTCGCACCTTTTGCCCGGGGCTTCTTTGAAACAGTCCCAACCATGGAGGCTCTATGAGGTATCTGAGGTTACGGTTGCCTAACTTCCTCGCAGAGGCCCTCATGACCATTCGGCACATAGACCCAAAGAATGATCTTGGCGTCTTGGGTGTGAGTGTTTGCGGCGTTTTAGTCTTTCTTGGCCTTGCTATTTCCGTAGCCAATGGCGGTGTGTACTTTGTCAATGAGAAGGATGGTGCGCCGATGGCGTTGATTCCGGCTGGAGAGTTCCTGATGGGGAGCAACAACGTGGAACTTCCCATGGAACAACCCGTGCATCGGGTTTCGCTGCCAGCGTTCTTTCTGTACAAGTATGAGGTCACAAACAAGATGTTTCAGAAATTCGTCCAGGAGACCAAGCATCAAACTATCGCGGAGAAGGAGGGAAAGGGCTGGGTCTTTATGCCGGATGCCAGGTTCAAAGAGGCCCAGGGTGCAACGTGGCAGAAGCCTGAGGGATGGGAAACTGTCTTTGTCTCGCAGCGAGACGAGCATCCGGTCGTCCTGGTGTCGTGGCATGACGCCGAGGCGTATTGCCGCTGGGCGGGACAGCGGCTTCCAACAGAGGCCGAGTTTGAGTATGCGACGCGGGCGGGAACCACGACAGATTACTGGTGGGGAAATGGCAACCCCGGAGAGCGGCGGGTGGCCAATATTGCCGATGTCACCACCAAGCGGCAGTTCCCTGGACTGATCGGCGATGTCGTTAACGGTTACGATGACGGCTATGCTCGGACGGCACCGGTGGGGTCCTTTGAGCCGAACCCCTGGGGTCTCTATGACATGACCGGCAATGTGATTGAGTGGGCGGCGGATTGGTATGGCCCTGGCTACTATGCGCAGAGCCCAAAGGAAAATCCGACCGGCCCTTCCCAGGGAGAATCTCGTGTGCTCCGTGGAGGATCGTGGGTTACCAGTGAGTTCATTCGTTCAGCCCACCGTGGGCTTGGAAGGCCAAACGAGCGTCAAGGGCATATCGGCTTCCGCTGCGCCAAGGATGGTGGTGAGGGAAATCGAGAGCCAAGGTAAGCATACCATCTGGCTGGAGACAGTCGTAAGCATGGCGGACACCCCTCAAGAAATTCCACGCTTAACAGGCAAGCAGATCGCCGTCATTCTTCAGCGGAACCATCCGCCGGATCTCATTCGCGCCATCCACTCGATAACGGCGCATGCCGAGGACCCGGAGTGGGCCAAGCGAACCTGCTGCGGCCTGGCTCAGCATGCAACCAAGGATGTCCGTCTTGCCGCCTTGCAAGGACTGTTGAAAGTCGTTCGACGATGGAGGTTGGGCGGAGGGCTTGTCCGCCTGATCATTGCGAATGCGCTCAAGGATGCGGATCCGGCAGTCAGAAAGGAGGCGGAGACAGCGGCGGCGACACTTCGGTGGCCTGCACTTAGAAGCTGCGCGACCTGTCATTTCAACCGCATGCGCGAGAACGAAGGCTTGACCGAGTCTCACCGTGGGGTCGTTACAGCCTGGTCGTTCTGCACAATTCGTCAGGTGCCCATCCAGGACCCGTGGGAAACCGAATGCAGAAACTGCAATAGCGCTAACGACGTTCCGGAAGGCCACGTCTATACCACTGTTCACGGAGGTGTACTCCCCTGGCATGGAGGCCGGCCGCCGCGATCCGTGCATGGCCACTTTGTCTGTCGTCCTTGCGAGGCGGGGATTCCTCGAAAGGAGCCGAGCGACATTGCTGACGGGCTCACCGAACTGCTTGAAGAGGAAGAGTGGCTCCTTATTGCCGAGAAAGGGGAGCCTCCTTGGATCGAGCTAGAGATTGACGAGAACCAAACGGCTCACTTTTGCTCCGCCGAACATTATCTGGGTTGGTGGAGTCGGCACAATGTCGTTTCCTTTGTTTGTCCAGACTGTCCTGAGAACAATAAACCGGCGGCCTCTGCGAATGAGTTCGTCGAAGGATGGGACGGGTTCGAATGGTTGTATTGCGAAAACAGTGGAAACAGGGAACGCCTCAGCGTTCTTCCCGTTGTCGGCCAGACCTACACCGTAAAAGTGTGGCATCCATTTTCGACAAGCACGGGCGAACGGTTTTGGATCATGTTTCGACCCGCTCTTTCCGCCTTGAATGGATGGGATGAGCATCCGCTGGAAATGGCGCAGTCCGCCATCGTGCAGTGTCGTCTCGTCAGTATCCTGGAGCGCACGTCCGATTCGGCATGGCTTGGGATCAAGGTCGTGGACCTGGTTCGGCTCCCGGAGATCAGTCGTCGGTTCCCTCCGGCGGGGGACTTGTTCACCGGAAAGCCCGATGAACGCGTGTCGCAAGAAGAGTCTCGTCAGGCTGAAGAGGTGATGCCTTCCAAAGAAGAGCAAGACGAACGGGAGTTCTGGCGTTGCGGGGCCCTCGGATACTTCTATGCCGATCATGAAGGAGATCTTGGCGAGTGGACGGTCAGCGAACGTATCGGCACGAACTGGTTTGTCATTTTGAAAGGGGCTTGGGACGATCACCAGAATTCCTGGCGCATAGATCGGTGAAAACAGAGACTGTTTTGTGGACGGTCGCTGGCCTAGCAAAAGATATACGCGCCGAGCGAATCGGGAATGTTTGCGTGAAGCCGAAGGACCTGTCCTGAGCTGGTCGAAGGGGCTGAGGTCTCCTGCGGGACCGTTCATGGTTCGACAAGCTCACCACGAACGTCTTGCCCGGGTGCAACGTTCGCTATCCCATCTCCAGTGGGTCCACGTCCACGTCGAATTTGACGGACCGGAGTTTCTTGTCTTTGGCCAGCTCGCCGAGCGAGGCCCGCACCAGCCGCCTGGCGACTTCCGCCTCGGGAGCTTTCACCAACAACTGCCAACGATAGCGGCCGCGCCGCTTGGCGATCGGTGCGGCGATGGGGCCGAGGATCGTCACGCCCGCCCGTTCCGCCTGCGTCAATCCTGTTCCGTCCGAGGCCAGGAGCTTGCCCCATTTGGCCGCCGCGCGCTCGACATCGGATTCCTGCGCGCCGGAGACGTGCAACGCAATGAGGGCCGTGTACGGAGGGTAGCCCAGGGTCTGCCGCAAGGCCGATTCCTCGCGATAGAACAGGCCTTCGTCCTGCCGGGCGATAGCGGCGATGGTGTGATGGGTCGGCAAATGCGTTTGCACGATGACTAGCCCGCCGTCCGCGGCGGGGCGGGCGCGCGACATGGCGTCGACCAGGGCATGGTAGGTCCGTTCGGCCGCGCGGAAGTCGGCCAGGTGGAGACCGTCATCGGCATGGGGCACGCCGACGAAGCCGACCGGCGGCAGGTCGAGCGTCTGAAACAGCATGCGCGTGCCGATGGCGATGTCCCAGGAGCCTTCGGCGAGGCGGCGGCGCAGTGCGTCGGCGTGCGAACGGGTGCGGGCGAGGTCGCGGTCGAGGCGGAGGATCGTGGCGTCGGGGAAGGCCCGGCGAACGTCATCCTCCAGCCGTTCCGTGCCGGCGCCGACCGGATGGAGGCGTACGGCCTGACAGTGCGGACAGGCTTCGGGGATCGGCTGCGTCGTGCCGCAGAGATGGCAGGCGAGCCGCAAGGGCCGTTTGAAATAGGTAAGGGCCGTGGCGCATGCGGGGCAACGCGGCGTCTGGCCGCAGTCTCGGCAGAGCAGCACGGCCGAAAACCCCTTGCGGTTGAGAAAGAGAAGGCAGCCGGCCTTGGCCGTGAGGGCCGCGCGCATCCCGTCGAGTATGGCCGAGGAGAGCAGGGTGTCGAAGGGTTCCTGCCGCAAGTCCACGACATGGATGGACGGTCGTGCATCCGGGCCGGTCGGCGCGCGGAGGACGCGCTCCGTCCCCGATCCTTGCTCCAGAGCCGTCCAACTTTCCAGCGACGGGTGGGAGGACCCGAGGAGCAGCGCGGCCCCATGCGCTTTGGCTCGGAGCCAGGCGAGGGTGCGGGCATGGTAGCGGGGTGCCTGCTCTTCTTTCAGCGCGTGATCTTCCTCCCGGTCCACACAGATCGCGCCGATCCTGTCCAGCGGCGCGAAGATGGCCGACCGCGTCCCGACGACGATGCGTGTGTCGCCCGAACGGATGCGTGCCCAGACCGCTGCCCGATCCCTGGGGGACAACAGGCTATGCCAGGCCGCCACTGTCTCGCCCCACTGGTGTCGGGCCTGTGCGACGATGGCCGCAACGTGGGCAATATCCGACGTCACGATGAGCGCGGCACGGTCCTGCGCGAGCGCCGTCTCGATCGCATAGAGATAGCCGGCGAGCCGATCGGGAAAGGGTGCATGCAACAGGAGAGCGTGGCTAGCCCCCTCCTGCACGGCAGCCCGTATCGCAATCTGCCAGGTCGACGGCAGGGAAGGAAGAGACGGTGGCGCGGCATCGCGCTGGCTCGCCGGTTCCGCAGCGAGTCTCGTATGCCGCGCCGCCCCCGCCCGCTTCGGGGGGGACGGTGGAAGGGCCGATGCAAGGACGAGACGCAGGCACTGGCCCCATGAGGCGAGGCATTGGTCTGCGACGGTTCGAGTCAGTTCGAACAGATCGGGCGGGATGGCGAGGCGCTCCGGTGTATCCAGCACTTTCAGGATATCGCGCCAACGCGTGCTGCCGGCGCTGCGTCCCGGGAGGCGCGGTGGCGCCGATGTCAGTCGGACGACGAGGCCGGCCACACGACTTGCGCCGAGGGGGACGAGAACCAAACTGCCGATGCGCGTGAGCGGGTGCAGCGCCGGCGGGATGCGGTAGGTCAGAGCTTGGCCGATGCGCCGTGGCACGACGACATCGGCGTAAGCCGGCGGCCCGCTGGGCGCGATGGGGGGCGACGAAACGGAAAGGTCCGGCATGCCATCAAGGCGCAGCGCCAGCCGCGCGCATCGAGTTTAGGGGGCCGCGGGAGTGGCTGGAGGAGGACTATCGGGGTGGCCCATCGGCGGCAACACCTGCTCATGGCCGCCCAGCGCATGTTGTCCGGCCAACTCGCCGGCCGTGGGCGACGATGATTGGGGGGCGGCAGAAGACATCGAGGGCGGCGGCGAGATTTGTGTTGGCAAGGCCGAAGACGCCTCCGTCTTGGGCAGCAAAACGATCTCGATGCGGCGGTTTTTCTTGCGCCCCTCTTCGGTTGCGTTGCTGGCGATGGGCTTGGTATCGCCGTGCCCGATCACGGCGAGCTCCGTCGGATCCACGCCGTGCTCCACCAGGGAGCGGACGATGGCTTTGGCGCGTGCGCGGGAAAGCGCGATATTGTCCCGGTACTGGGTCTTAAGCGACGGGCCGATGCCCATGTTGTCCGTATGCCCTTCGATGCGGATCCGTTGATCCCGCAAGTCTTTCAGGAGGGCGGCGATCTCTTTCACAATCGGCTCGCTCTGCTCGGTGACGGGCGCCGAGCCCGGTTCGAAGGTCAACTGCGCGGCCAGTTCCGTCAAACGCGAGAGGTCGCGTGGCTCCGAAGCGGCCGGAGCGAACGAGGGTTCTGCCGCAGCCGGCTGGGAAGCCTCTTGTATCGGCGGCATCCCCTGGGATCCGGCGGCCCCTCCTTTCGATAGCCGTTCCAATTCCTCCATCGTCCGTTCGCCGCCTGCCGTCTCGTGAGCCGGCTCGATGGGCAAGAACCGGTCGCCGCGCAGGAGCGGAGAGGTTCCGGAGGTAATCAGGGCCGTTGCGGTGGTATCCTCGATGGCCAGGACTTTCAGTTCGCCGATGGTGCGCGGCGGCAAGGCGCCGCCGATCCGGAACACTTGCAGCCGGTCGTTGACGCGGAGTCCGTCGTTGCGTCCCCAGTCCAAATACACCACGTGCCCGCTCCCGACCAGGGTGGTGGTCGGCGGGATGTCCACGATCGCGCCGGGGATGTTGGGGAAACTGCGTCCGGGTACGGGCGGTTCGGGAGGACCGGGGGGGTGAAAGCGCATCACGCCGTCGCCGGAATTGATGGGACCGTAGGATGTCACCACCACAACGGAGGCCAGGTCTTTGCTGATGTCACGGATCGTGCCGACACCGGCCATGATGTAGAGATTGCCCAACAACTTCCTGGTCATGGGGTGGGGCACTTCGTGGATCCGCCGGTAGAAGGTGACGCGGTCGCCGACGACGAATTGGTGATTCTTCGCCAACCGGATGAAGCAGACATTCCCTGCGCCCAGCAGGACCCGATTGGGCATGGATTGCGAGTCACCGGACACTTGCAAGACCAGCCCTTCGAGAGGCAGGGATTTGCGGATGAATCCGGACGAAAAGGCCAGCGCGTCTTCCCCATACCGGACCGTATCGAGGTCTTCATTGTCGGCAAAGGCTGGGGCGGGCAAGAGGTTTGCGCCGGTCCAGATCGCGCAGAACGCAATCGACCAGGCAGCGAAACGGAGCAGGAAAATGTTCATAGGAAGACTCATAAACCTGGGCTGGCACGATAACAGAATCACCGGTGTTGTCAAGGGTTTGTGGGCTTGGGGTGACGCGCGACATTCTCATGGACGAACGGCGCGCCGCTCGTGCGGTTTGACGAGACCTTGCACCGATGATAGGGTCTTGGCGCGATGGACAACAAGCCACAACCATCGGCCCCTCGATCTCCTGAGCCGGCCGGGCGCCGGCTCGATACGCAGATCCACCGCCGCAAAAAGGCCAAGGCCATCCCACCGCTTGAGGCCGAATGGGAGGCCGACTCACGGTTGCCCCCCAAGAATTTGAAGATGCCAGCCGACCGCATGCCCAAGAATCACTAGCTCAACCGGCACCGGAACGACTCGGCGCCCGTCTGCTTCTCGAACTCCTTCTGATTTTAGAGGAAATTTTCCATCGAAGGGTCGCCTAGGGCTTTCGGGGCTGGGCCGCTAGGTCCTTTGTGCGCTTGCTATTAAAAGATGAGGGAGGCTAGAATTCGCACCTCCTGAACTCCTTTAGTTGTCAAGCGGTTGGAGGCAAGGGTGTCGTGAGCGGGTACGAGCTGCTGCTGGATTATCTGAGCCGCTTCTTCCCGATTCTGCTCTTCATTTTCATTTCCCTGGCGTTCGGTGTCGTCACGCTCGTCGTCAGCTATCTCGTCCAGCCGAAGTATCCCGAACCGGAAAAGCTCAGCGCGTACGAGTGCGGTTCCGAACCCTTTTCGGATGCGCGGATGCCCTTCCCCGTCCGTTACTACATCTTCGCCATGTTGTTCGTGATCTTCGACATCGAGGTCATTTTTCTCTATCCCTGGGCGGTGACCTTCTACAAGATCGGATTCGTCGGCTTGATCGAAATGCTGATCTTCATCGCGCTCTTTCTCGTGGCTTACGTCTATGCGTGGAAAAAGGGAGCGTTGGAATGGGACTGATTCAGATCGGGCACGAGAAGGACGGGCAGGTCGACGTCATCACGACGACGGTGGAAAAAGCCGTCAATTGGGCGCGCAAGGGCTCGCTCTGGCCCATGACCTTCGGCTTGGCCTGTTGCGCGATCGAAATGATCGCCGCCGTCTCGTCCCGCTACGACATGGATCGGTACGGGGCCGGGGTGTTCCGCGGGTCGCCACGCCAGTCCGACTTGATGATCGTGGCCGGCACCGTCTGCCGGCGCATGGCGCCGGTGATCCGCAAGATCTACGACCAGATGCCCGAGCCCAAATACGTCATCGCGATGGGCTCCTGTGCGACGTCCGGTAACATCTACGACAGCTACAGTGTCGTGCAGGGCGTGGATCGCTTCGTGCCGGTGGACATTTACGTGCCGGGCTGCCCGCCGACGCCGGAAGCCCTGTTCGACGGCATTCTGAAATTGCAAGAACGGATCATGCAGCGCCGCGTGTTCACGAAACAGCCGGAGCAGGTCAAGGCCTAACCCTATGCATCCGATCGCCGAACGCATCCAGCAGAAGTTTCCGGCGGGCTTCCTCCAGGCCGCCGAATGGCGCGGAGACGTGGCCGTGACCGTGTCGCGGACGGCCCTCCACGACATCGCGAAGTTCCTGCACGACGATCGGGAGCTGGATTTCGATTACATCGTGCACGTGAGTTCCGTGGATTGGCCGGACGACGAAGAACGGTTCGAGGTCGTCTGGGAAGTGTATTCCATCCGCAAGCGGCACCGCGTCAGGCTGAAAACGCGCGTGCCGGAAGCCGACTGTGTCGTGGATTCGCTGACCGACATCTGGAAGGGCGCCGATTTCATGGAACGCGAGGTCTACGACATGATGGGCGTGCGGTTTCGGAATCACCCGGACCTGCGGCGCATCCTCATGCCGGACGAGTATGAGGAAGGCTATCCGCTCCGTAAAGACTTTCCGCTGCGCGGGAAGGGCTGGCGGGACACGTTCGAATTCCTCAACGAGACGAACGCATGAAGCTCGACGATCAGCGCACGACCGTCTACAAAGTCGATCCGGCGCATCCGGAAACGGAGTCGCTGCCGCTCGTCCGGACGGAAGAACTGCTCCTCAACATGGGGCCGCAGCATCCGAGCACGCACGGGGTGTTGAAGGTCGTCTTGGAGCTGGAAGGCGAGCGGATCACCAAGGCCACGCCGGTCATGGGTTTCCTGCACCGCGGCGTCGAGAAGCTGGCCGAAGAGGGGACCTACCAGCAGTTTATCCCGCACACCGACCGCCTCGACTACGTCTGTGCGATGTACAACAACTTCGCCTATTGCCGCGCGGTCGAAAAGCTGATGAACGTTCAGGTGCCGGAGCGGGGCGAGTATCTGCGGACGATCGTCGCGGAGGTCCAGCGGATCATCGGGCACCAGTTCTGGCTCGGGACGCAGGCCCTCGATATCGGCGCCATGACCGTGTTTTTCTACTGCTTCCGGGACCGCGAGATCTTGCTCGATTGGTTCGACGAACTCTGCGGCGCGCGTTTGACGACGAGCTGGTACCGCATCGGCGGCGTCGAGCGGGATTTCACCCCGTCGCTTCTCGACAAGCTGCGCCGCTTCGTGGACTATTTCTTGCCGAAGATCGACGAATACGTGATCTTTCTCGAAAAGAACCGCATCTGGCTCGCACGGACCAAAGGCGTGGCGGTGATTTCGGCCGAAGACGCCGTGAACTTCGGCTTGAGCGGCCCGACGCTCCGCGGCTCCGGCGTGGACTACGATCTCCGGAAGTACGAGCCCTATTCGATGTATCCGCGCTGCGAGTTTTCCGTGCCGGTCGGCAAAAACGGCGACACCTACGACCGGTATTGGATTCGGGTCATGGAGATGCGGGAGAGCCTCAAGATCGTCAAGCAATGCTTGGAGCAGATGCCGGCCGAAGGCAAGATCATGGCCGAGGTGCCCAGCGTCACGCTCCCGCCGAAAGAGCGGGTCTTCACGAACCTCGAGTCCATGATCCAGCAGTTCAAGCTGTTCACGCAGGGGTTCGACGCGCCCAAGGGCGAGATCTACTGCGGGACGGAAGCGCACAAGGGCGAACTGGGGTTCTATATCGTCAGCACGGGCGGCGGGAAGCCGTACCGGCTCAAGATCCGCGCCCCGTCGTTCATCCACATGGGGGCGTTCGATTTTATGGCGCGCGGCTATATGATCGCCGACGCGGTCACGATCTTCGGAACGTACGACATCGTCATGGGCGAGTGCGACCGATAGGTGTGAAACGTTAAACGTGAGAAGTGAAAGGTAGAACAGGGGTATCGGTTTACGTTTCACGTTTTACCTTTCACGGGGAATCAGCATGGGCCTGAAGCCAGCCACCAATCCGGACGTCGAAGCCGCGACCATCGAGCTGACCATCGACGGCAAAACCGTCACGGCGAAGGACGGAGTGTCGCTGTACGACGTCATCTCCAGCACGGGCAAGATTGTCCCGGCCATGTGCTACCACTATACGTTCGATCCCTTCGGCTCCTGCGGCATGTGTCTGGTGATGCAGGAAGGGAAGAAGGCGCCGGTCCGGTCCTGCACAGCCAAGGCGACCGCCGGCATGGTCATCCGCACGGAAGGCGACGACCTCTTCCAGGCCAGGAAGAAGGCGGTGGAGAAGCACCTCTCGGTGCACCCGCTGGACTGCCCGGTCTGCGACGCGGACGGCCACTGCGAACTCCAGGACATGGCCTTCCTCCACCAGGTGACCAACCTGCAAAACGCCAAGCAAAAACTCATCCCCGAAGACACGCGCAGCCCGGTGCTGGACTTCAACATGAACCGCTGCATCGCCTGCGCCGAGTGCATCAACATCTGCAAAGACGTGCTGATGATCGATGCGCTCCAGTTCATGAAGAAGGGCGGCTTCAACCAGGTCGTCGCCAAGGGCGATCAGGCGCTGGACTGCGAGTTTTGCGGCGACTGCCTGGCCGTCTGCCCGGTCGGCGCGATCACCAACAAATATTCGAAGTACAAGTACAAGCCCTGGCAGATGCGCAAGACGACGACGACCTGCACCTATTGCGGGGACGGCTGCCAGATGCACGTGGAGACAAAAGACACGGAAGTCATCCGCGTGACCTCGCCGCTTTCCTGGAAAAACAAGTGGGGCGACCGGTCCGAGACGGTCAAGGGACACGGGGGGCTCTGCGTCCGGGGCCGGTTCGGCTTCCAGTTCATCGACAGCAAGGAGCGGATTACGCAGCCGCTCCTGCGGCGCGGCGGCGAGCTGCGGCAAACGCCGTGGCTGGAGACGATGCATCACGTGGCGGATCGGCTTGCCGACATCAAGGCGGCGCACGGTCCCGATGCGATCGCCGGCCTGATCACCGCACGCTGCACCAACGAGGAACTGTATCTCTTCCAAAAGCTCATGCGCGTGGCCGTCGGCTCCAACCAACTCGACAGCAGCGCCCGCTACGGCCATCTGAATTTCGTCCATGCGGTCCGCACGGCGCTCGGCCTCGGGCGCACGACGAACGACAGCGAGGACATCACCAAGGCCAAGGCTATCCTGCTCGTGGGCTCCGACCTCACCGAGACCAATCCGGTGGCCAGCGTGCGGGTGAAGCAAGCCATCCGGGTCTACGCCTCTCAAGTGATCGTGGTCGACTCGCGCAACACCAAGATCGCCACGCTGGCCTCCCATCCGATGTTGTGCAAGCCCGGAACGGAGGGCCTGTTCGTCCGGGGGCTGGTCAAATCGGTGGTCGCGCAGGATTTGATCGACGAGGAAGGGACCGGCCGCCATCCCCAAGCCTTGGCCGCCCTGAAACAGGCGGTCGCGGGACTTCCCTTGGAGGCCGTCGCCGCGGCGACGGGCATCGCCGTCGAACGGATCAACGAGGCGGCGGCGATCTTCGCGGAAGCCCCGCGCGGCGTGATCATCTGCGGCGAAGGCGTCGTGCGGCGGGCCGGCGGCTACGACACGGTGCTGGCCCTGATCGACCTGCTCTGGCTCACCGGCAAACTGGGCCGGCCCGGCTGCGGCATCAACACCGTCGTCGAAGAGGCCAACGAACAGGGGGCGGTGGACATGGGCGCCGCGGCCGAGTTCCTGCCCGGACAAGCGCGGGTCGGGGACGAGGCGGCGCGTGCCAAATTCGCCAAGGCCTGGGGGGGCGATCAGCCGGCGACACTCCCGCCGGCGACCAGCGGAGGATCGCTGCTCAAAATTCTGGAAGGCTGCCGGAGCGGGCGCATCAAGGCGCTCTATTTGGTCGGAGAAAATCCTTTGGCGACCCTGCCGGCCTCCTATGATGTGAAGGGGGCGCTTGCCAAGCTGGAACTGCTCGTGTGCCAAGACCCGTTTTTGACCGAGACGGCGCGGCTGGCGCATGTCGTCTTGCCGGCCTGTACCTTCGCGGAGAAAGATGGGACGGTGACGAATCAAGAAGGCCAGGTGCTCCGTGTCCGGCAGACCATGGATCCCTTGGGGGAGAGTCTCCCGGACTGGCATATTTTCACCGCCTTGGCCTCCGGGCTCGGCTGCGCCTGGGGCTACGAGTCGCCGCAGGACATTCAAGCCGAGATCATGAAGCTGCTGCCCGGCTACTACAACCTCGGCCAGCCGAAAAAGCCGAAGCCGTCCGCCGAGGCCTATCTGGCCAACGGTTACGCCGGCACGGTTGCGAGCCGGTACGCACCGGCCGGACAAGCCGGCGGCGCGACTCGCCGGCCCTTCGCTTTGACGATGGGGCAGGTGCTGCAGCATTCCGGCAAACTCTCGACGCAGGCGTCGGGCCTGATCAAGATCGCGCCGAATCGGCGGAGCCTCTCGATGAACGCCGGCGATATGGACCGGCTGGGCCTGGCCGAGGGCGCGCGCGTCCGGGTGTCCAGTGATCGAGGCTCGGTCGAGTTGGGTGCGCGGGCCGACTTGGCCGTTATGCCGGGAACGTGCTTCGTGCCGGAGCATTTCAACGAGCCGCCGGTCAAGGACCTGTTCGCCGTCGAAGCGGATCCCACGACGGACGTCCCGGCGTTCAAGTTCGCCTGGGTGGCGGTGGAGAAAAGCTGAGGAGCCTGCGATGAGCGTCGGCGCATTGACTAAAAAGATCCTGCAGGCCGCCTTGTTCCAGGAAATCTGGGACGCGATGAAGGTGACCTTCAAGCACATGTTCCACAAACCCATCACGTTCCAATATCCGCGGGAGCAGCGGACCATTCCCGATACGCATCGCGGGGCCTTGGGGCTGTTGCGTTATGACGACGGGCGGGAGCGCTGCGTCGGGTGCGACCTGTGCGAGGCCGCCTGCCCGTCGCATTGCATCAAGGTGATCAGTACCGAACACAAGGACCTGCCGCTCCAGCGATACGCCAGCGAGTTCTACATCGACATCACCAAGTGCGTGTTCTGCGGGTACTGCGTCGAGGCCTGCCCGGTCAACGCGCTCGCGATGACCAAGCTGTACGAATATTCCACCCACGACAAGCGGACCCTCCTCTTCGACAAGCAGCGGCTCTACGATGTCGGCGAGCGGTATCTCGCCGACGCGAAAAAATATTTGGTGGCTCACAATCAAGAAAAGGACGATCAGTGGAGCCGGGAGTACCGGTACTTCTTCCCCCAGTCGGTGGAGAAGGCCACCCAGCCGCCGCCGAAGCATTTGACCTGATCCGACGGACATGATTCCTGTCTTTTTCGCCTATTTTGCCCTGGTCAGCATCGTGGCCGGGGTCCTGACGGTCGCGCTCCGCAACCCGGTGCATTGCGGCCTGGCGTTGCTGACCCTGCTGCTGCACGTGGCGGGGCTCTTCGTCATCCTGAACGCCGAGTTTCTGTTCGCCGTCCAGATCATCGTCTACGCCGGCGCCATCCTCGTGCTCTACCTGTTCGTCCTGATGCTGCTCAATTTGAAAACCGACGAGCGCCACATGCATGCCCGCCACGCGGCCATCCTCTTTGGCGCGGCGGCCGTCAGCGGCGAGTTGCTCATCCTCTTGCTGCGTTCGTCCTACGGCGGGTCCAAAGGCGACGTGCCGGCGGACCTGCTGGTGCGGGAAGGCGCCAGCCAGGCCGTGGGCATCAAGATGTTCAGCGACTATCTGTTGCCGTTCGAAATCGTCGGCGTGTTTTTGCTGGGCGCGATCATCGGCGCCATCGTGCTGGCCAAAACGCCGGTGGCGGCCGACGCCGAGCAGCGGGAGGGGTGAAGCGTGGTGCCGTTGAGCGCATATGTGGCCGTGAGCGCGATCCTCTTCGCGATCGGCATGATCGGCGTGCTGGTCCGCCGGAATTTCATCGTGGTTTTGATGGCGGTCGAGATCATGCTGAATGCGGCGAACATCAATCTGGTCGCCTTCTCGCACTATCTGGAGTCGATGGCCGGCCAAATCGTGGCGCTCTTCGTCATCGCCATCGCCGCGGGCGAGGCGGCGGTCGGGCTGGCGATCATCATCGTGGTGTTCCGCGGCAAGATGTCCACCAACGTGGACGAATTGAACCTCTTGAAGTGGTGATGGCATCGTGTTCGATTGGCTCGTCATCCTGATCCCGACGTTCCCACTGCTGGCCGTGCTCTTGAACGGCATCGTGGGAAGCCGCTATTCGCACGATGTCGCCCATCGTCTGGCCTGGGGCTCCGTCGGCCTGTCTTTCCTCTGTGCGATCGGGGTCTTTGCCGATACGCTCGGGTCGGGCGGCTCGCGCGAAGTCATCGCCTATAAATGGTTTTTCGGCGGCGATCTGACGATCAACTTGGCCTTCCTCATCGACCCCCTGACCTGCATCATGCTGCTCGTGGTGACCGGGGTCGGCTTCCTGATCCATCTCTACTCGGTCGGCTACATGCACGGCGAAGAGGGCTTCACGCGGTTCTTCACCTACATGAACCTCTTCATGGTGTCGATGCTCCTGCTCGTGATGGGGAACAATTACGTGGTGCTCTTCATCGGGTGGGAAGGCGTCGGCCTCTGCTCGTATCTCCTGATCGGCTACTACTACGACAAGGTCTCGGCGGCCAAGGCGGCGACCAAGGCCTTCGTCGTAAACCGCATCGGCGACGCGGGATTCCTGCTGGCGATTTTCCTCGTGTTCCAGAACTTCCACACGCTGGATTACACCAAGGTCTTCGCGCAAGCCGACCAGCTCTCGACGGGCATGGCCACGGCCATCGCCCTTTGCCTGCTGGTGGGCGCGGTGGGCAAGTCGGCCCAAATCCCGCTGTACACCTGGCTGCCGGACGCGATGGAGGGCCCGACGCCGGTCAGCGCCCTGATCCATGCCGCGACGATGGTGACGGCCGGCGTCTACATGATCGCGCGGAACCACGTGATCTACGACCTGGCACCGGCGGCCTTGGAGACCGTCGCGTGGGTGGGGGGCGTCACCGCGTTGTTCGCTGCCACGATCGGCCTCGTCCAGACAGACATCAAACGCGTGTTGGCCTATTCGACGGTGAGCCAGCTCGGCTACATGTTCCTGGGCTGCGGCGTCGGGGCCTATACGGCCGCGGTCTTCCACCTCATGACCCACGCTTTTTTCAAGGCGCTGCTTTTCTTGTCCGCCGGGTCGGTGATCCATGCGTTGCACGGCGAGCAGGACATTTTCAAAATGGGCGGCCTCAAAAACAAAATTCCCTGGACGCACGGCCTGTTTCTCGTCGGCACGCTGGCCATCGCCGGGATCTTCCCGCTGGCGGGATTTTGGAGCAAAGACGAGATCATGGCCCATGCCTTCCTGCACCATCATTATGCGCTCTACGGCATGGCGGCCTGCGGCGCCTTTCTCACCGCCTTTTACATGTTCCGCCTGACCTACCTGACCTTCTACGGCTCGTCGAGGATGGATCATCACACCGCGGCGCACGTGCACGAATCGCCGCCGATCATGATCGGGCCGCTGGTGGTCCTGGCGGGACTCTCGGTGATCGGCGGGTTCCCAGGCGTGCCGCCCGAAGACGGGTGGTTCCATCATTTCCTCCAGCCCGTCATCGGCGCGGCGGCGGGCGGCGAGCATGCGGAGGGCAATACCGTCCTCACCTTGATGCTCGTCGCGACCGGCATCGCGCTGTCCGGGTGGGGGCTTGCGCACTATCTCTACAGCGTGCGCCCGCAAGCCGCGTCGGAATGGGCGGCCAAGGCGCAGGGCGCCTATCGGACGCTGCTCCACAAGTACTATGTCGACGAACTGTACGACGCGCTGTTCGTCGAGCCGACGAAGAAGCTGGGCGTCGTGTGGGATTGGTTCGACCGGCACGTCATCGACCGTCTCGTCGTCGGCATCGGCGAGTTGACGCACGCGGGGGCGGCCGCCAGTACCTGGATCGAGAAATACGTGATCTACGCCGGCCTGAACGCCGTCGGGTTGGCCAATCATCTCGCCGCGGGAGCTTGGCGCCGGTTGCAGTCGGGCCAGGTCCATCATTACGCGGCGATTTTCGTGGCCGGGCTGTTCCTGTTGGTGCATTTGATCATCGCCTGGTGGACCGCGGTCCCGGGCAATACCTATCGGTGACGGGGGACGGGCGGACGTCGCGCCGATTGCGGAGATGATGGAAGAACTGACATTCGGATTCCCGATCCTGTCGCTGATCGTGTTTTTTCCCCTGGCGGGGGCGATCGCACTGACGTTCCTCGACGACGAGGACCTCGTCAAAAACGCGGCGCTGGGCATCGCCGTGTTCGAGCTCGTCCTGGCGGTCGTCGTCTTGCTGCGGTTTCTCCCCGGCTCGGCCGCGATGCAGTTCAGCGAACACGCCGCCTGGGTTCCCGCGCTCGGCATCAGCTACCACCTGGGCGTCGACGGCATCAGCGTGTTGTTCATCGGCCTGACCGCTTTCCTCACCGTGCTCGTCGTGCTCTATTCCTGGGACACGGTGCGGCAGCAGATCAAGCTCTATTTCGTGGCGGTCCTGGGGCTCGAGGCCACGACGATGGGCATCTTCGCGTCGCTCGACCTGATCCTGTTCTTTGTTTTTTGGGAGCTGATGCTGATCCCCAGCTACTTCCTCATCAAGCTCTGGGGCGGGGGAGCGGACCGGCATTATGCCGCGCTCAAATTCACGCTCTATACCCTGCTGGGCAGCGTGTTCATGCTCGTCGGCATCGTGCTGCTGGATTTGAACTACCACGAGTGGGCGACGATCCATCACATCGAGCCGGCCTATTCGTTCGATTTTCTCCAACTGCTGACGGTGCCTATTCCGCTGGAGAAGCAGGTGCTGATTTTCTGGCTGATCTTCCTGGGGCTCGCGTTCAAGGCGCCGATGTTTCCGTTTCATACGTGGCTGCCGGACGCCTTGCTGGAAGGGCCGATCGGCATGGCGGTGTTCCTGGCCGGCGTCAAGCTGGGCACGTACGGGTTCATTCGCTTCAGCCTGCCGCTGCTCCCCGACGCCGCCAAAAGCGAAGGCGTGGTCACCGTGATGATGGGCCTCGCGCTGGCCGCCATCCTTTATGGCGCCATCGTGGCCCTGATCCAGCCGGATTTCCGCCGGCTCTTGGCTTTCAGCAGCATCAGCCACCTGGGTTTCGTCGTGGCGGGGCTCTTCGCGCTGAACTTCCAGGGGCTGCAAGGGTCGCTGCTGACGATGATCAACCTGGGCTTCAGCACGGCCGGCCTGTTTTTCATCGCCGGCTTCCTCTACGTACGGCGGCGCACGACGCATCTCTCGGCCTTCGGCGGCATCGCGAAAAAGGTTCCGTTGCTGGCGACCTATCTCTTGATCATCGGCATGGCCTCGATCGGGCTGCCGGGCACCAACGGCTTCGTCGGCGAGTTCCTGATCCTCTTGGGCGCCTTCCAGGCCTACTGGCTCTACGGCGGCATTGCCGTGACCGGTGTCGTGTTCGGCGCGGCCTACTTCCTCTGGTATTACGAGCGGGCGGTGCTGGGGCCTTTGGCCGAAGGGGCGGCACAAACGCTCGACGACATCAAGGGACGGGAAGTGCTCATCGCACTGTCGCTGTCGATCATGATCTTCTGGATCGGCCTGTATCCCGCGCCCTTTTTGAACATGATGAACGGCTCGGTCCAGGCCTTGGTCGAGCGGCTGGAGAAAGGCGCCGTGGCGGAACGGCCGGTAGGCGTGACAGGCGAGATGCTCGGAGGCGCGAAGGCCCCGGCGGAATCTCCCTCGCCGTACGCCTCACGCCCGACGACCCACGGGACGTAAACGATGGGGCAATACGCACTGCTGTACATCCTGTTCGCGCCCTTCCTCGGCGCCATCGCCTTGCTGTTCATTTCGAACCGCCAGGCGCTGCTGGTCCGCCTGGTCGCCGCCGCGTCGGCCGGCGTCTCGCTGCTGGCGTCGGTCTATCTCTTCGCCGCCTTCGACCCCGTGAAGGGGGGCTACCAGTTCATCCAACGGTTCGAATGGTCGAAGGAGCTGGGCATCGCCTTCTATCTCGGCGTGGACGGGATCGGCACGCCGCTCGTCCTGGCCTCGTCGATTTTGCTGTTCGCCGGCATCTTTGTGTCCTGGCACATCCAGGACCGGACGAAGGAGTTCTACATCGTGCTGCTGATCCTGGCCGCGGCCACGATCGGCGTCTTCATGTCGCTGGACCTCTTCTTCCTGTACTTCTTCTACGAAATGTCCGTGCTGCCCATGTATCTCCTGCTGGGCATCTGGGGGTCCCACACGAAGGGCTATCTCGCGATGACCGATCCGGAAGGGTTGAAGCAGCGGGACTCGGTCGCCTTCCTGTTCAATTTCGGGTCGAACAGCAAGGAGTATGCGGCGATGAAGCTCACCCTGTTCCTGTCGGCGGGAGCGGTGGTCGCGCTGATGGGCATCCTCCTGATCTACAAGTTTTCGGGCCTGCACACTTTCGATATCCTGGTCTTGCGCGAGCAGGCCAAGTTTTCCGGTCCGTTGGCCGATCTGATCTGGATTCTGATTTTCTTCGGCTTCGCCTCCATCGCGCCGATCTGGCCGCTACATTCCTGGTCGCCGGTGGGCCATGCGGCGGCGCCGGCCGCGACGAGTATGCTGCATGCCGGCGTCTTGATGAAGCTGGGGCACTTCTCGATCATCCGGGTCAATTACGAGATTCTGCCCGATGCGACGCGCGAGCTCATGCCGATCGCCGCGGTGCTGTGTATCTTCAGCATCATCTACGGCGGCTTCGTGGCGTTTTTCGCCAAGGACACCAAATACGTCATCGGCTATTCGTCCTCCAGCCACATGGGCTATGTCTTCCTCGGCATGGCCGCGCTCGATTACGTCAGCCTGAACGGCGCGGTCCTCTACATGTTCGCCCATGCGATGGCGACGGGGATGCTCTTCGCCATGGCCGGCTGGGTTTACGACCAGACGCACACGCGGGACATTCCGTCGCTGGGCGGGCTCGTCAACCGCATGCCCTTCGTCGCCGGCTGTTTCCTCATCGCCTGCATGGCCTCCATCGGCATGCCCGGTACGGTGAACTTCATCGCCGAAGTCATGATCCTCGTGGGCAGTTGGAACAAATATCCCTTCCAGGTCGTCGTGGCGGTGCTGGGCATCGTGCTCACCTTGGGCTATCTGTTCCGCATGATGCGGGGCGTGTTCTACGGGCCGATGGATGCGCACTATAGCCATGCGCACGACGCCGTCGCGGCGGTGGACCGGCTCCCGCTCCTGTTGATGATCGCCACCAGCATCACCTTCGGCTTGTTTCCGGGCTACTTCCTCAACGTCATCAAGGCCGGTACCGATCCCCTGGTGTCCCGCATCATGCACGTGAGCCCCTTGACCGCCCAGCCGGCCAGGTTGGCGGAAGCCTCCGCGTCCATGCCGGCCTCGGCACAGGCGCGGGCCGACGCCGACGCCGTACGGAGGGCGCCGTGAGCTTCAATGTCACCTTGTCCGCCTCCGACCTCCTGCTCATGCTGCCGGAGATTTTTCTGACGATCTGGCTCTGCGTCGTGCTGATCGCGGATTTCGCCATGCCGCGCCTGCCCAAGACGCAGTTGGCCTATCTCAGCGTGGGTGGGCTCGCCGCCACGTTGCTCCTGCTGGGATGGTTCGATCTCGCCGGTCTGAGCGGGGCGTTATTCAACAACATGTTCGTGGTCGACCGGCTGGCGATCTTCTTCAAGATCTTCATCGTCGGCGCCACGTTGCTCGTCGTGTTGATTTCCATCGAATATGTCGATCGATTCCGGTTCTTCAAGGGCGAGTACTATTTCCTCGTCCTCATGTCGGCCTTGGGCATGATGTTCATGGCCTCGGCGAACGACCTGCTGTCGGTCTTCATCACGCTCGAGTTTTCCACCTTCGGCTTCTACGTCCTCGTGGCGTATCTGCGGGACGACCAGGCGTCCAACGAAGCCGGGCTCAAATTCTTCATCCTCGGCGTGTTCGTCGCCGGCGTGCTGGCCTATGGCATCAGCCTGGTGTTCGGCGAAACGGGCAAACTCGTATTTTCCGACATCGCCGCCTCGGCCAAGCCGACCCCCGGCCTGATCATCGGGTTCCTGCTGATTTTCGCTGCGCTCGGTTTCAAGATCGGCGCCGTGCCGTTCCATTCCTGGATTCCGGACACCTATCACGGGGCGCCGACACCCGTGACGGCTTTCCTCTCGATCGCCCCCAAGGGCGCGGCCTTCGCGATCCTGCTGCGGATGTTCTTGGTGGCGCTGGCGACCTTCAAGCCGACGTGGGTGTTGCTGCTGACGGGTGTGTCCATCGTGTCCATGACCTACGGGAACATCGTCGCCATCGCGCAGAAGAACATCAAGCGGCTGCTCGCCTATTCCGGCATCGCCCAGATCGGCAACGTGCTGATCGGTCTGGCGGCGGGCACCAAGATGAGCAGCGACGCGATCCTCTACTATCTGCTCACCTATCTATTCGCCAATTTGGGCGCCTTCGCCGTCGTTATCGCCGTGGGCAACCAGATTCGGAGCGACGAAATCGACGACTACGGCGGACTGAACCGCCGATCGCCGTTCCTGGCCTTCGCGATGGCGGTGTTCCTGCTATCGTTGGCCGGCGTGCCGCCCTTCGCCGGTTTCCTCGGCAAGCTGTATATTTTTGCCGCGGCGATCAACGAAGGCCTCTACCTGCTGATCATCGTCGGGCTGATCAACGTCGTCATCTCGATGTACTACTATCTGATCGTGGTCAAGAAGATGTACATCAGCGAGCCGGTGGACCCCAGTCCGCTGACCCTCTCGCGGCCGCTGCAAGCGGCGATGTACGTCGGCCTGGCCGGCACGGTCATCCTCGGCATCTATCCGCAACCCTTCATCGACTGGGTCGTCTCCGCGACGCTCATGTTCTCCCGCTTTACGTCGTCTACGGCCGGCCTGCCCTTCGGCGGGTAGCGTCCTCTGGCGAGACCTCTCGCTTGCATCGTTTTTGCGAAAAGAGTAAGTAGGGAACCGTGCGCGAATAGTCGTGCGGAGACGGAGGAGTCGCTATGGGAAGCGAGCGCGTTCCGTTGCCCTGGAGGCATCGGTTTTACCGAAGGACAACGGCGATCGCGGTCCTGTGGTTGACGATCGGGGTTGTCTTGTCCGGGGTAGCAAAAGGTGCCGAACCGTCTCCCGTGGTCGGCACGTGGACCGGCGTGGTGGCCGGCCTGCCCTTGCGCTTGGTGCTGAATGCGGACGGGACGGGTCTGTCCGTCGACGGGCCGATCCGCTGGAGAGCCGAGGGCAACAAGCTGTTGATCCTCGAAGAAGGCGAGGCCACGGTCTATGACCTGTCGCTGCGACAGGGCAAGCTCATCTTGTCGGGCGGCGATTTGCCGGAGACCTTGATCCTGACGCGCGAGGGAAAAGCCGAGACTCAACCGGCGTCCCCCGCCCTGCCCGCCACTCCAGGGAAAATGGACGCTTCGGTCACCGGTAAAACGCCATCCGGCATTGGAACGACGGGCCGGGTCCCCACGCCGGGCATGGGACCGCGCCATGTCCTTGATCGCTGGGGCCTGAGTTTCGCCGTTCCGGACAAGTGGTTTGTCACCGATAAACAGGCGGCCTTGCTGGTGGCGTCGAAGACGGAACCAGGCCTGATGATCGTCCGGTTCCTGCGAAAGACCGGCCCCGACCAATTGCGCCAAGCCTATGCGGAAGGCATGACCGACGAAGATGTGCGCTTGATGCCCGTGGGGCCCTTGCAAGCCGTGACGCTGGGGACGGCCAAGGCCTTGGCCGGTGAATGGGCCGGTCTCGCGCAGGACGGCGGGCGCTTGAAAGCCAGGGCGATCGGCCTGCCGACGCCGTTCGGCGACGCCGCCGTCGTCATCGGCGTCACGTCCGAACAGCAGTATCCCGCAATGAAGGCGCGGGCCGATGCATTGGCCGCGTCGATGGCCTTCGCCAAACCGCTCGTCTCGCCCGCGCGAGAATTTCTGGCCGGGCAGTACTGGGCCTACAGCGGCCATTCGACCTATGCCGGGTCCTATTCCAGCGAGGCCAAAGTCGCGCTGTGTGCGGACGGCACCTTTCGATTGAACAGCGAAACGGCCAGTTCCGGATCGGCAGGCACCGCCGGCCTGTACGGCGGCAACGGCGGGCGCTGGACCGCCGACGGGGACGAGATGCAAGGCGTGGTCACCTTGTCGTTCGGCGACGGGCGGCAGGAGCGGGTGGACTACGTGACCTCGATGGACCCCAAGGACCGGAGCGGGTACGGGCCGGCGGTCAGCTTCGGCGGGAAGAAGTATCAGAAGACCGGCGACGGGGCCTGCGCGCCGTGACCGGCGCGGAGCGAGCCGGGACGAGCGTGGCGAAGGCGCTCAGGTAGCGGACGAGGTCGCTGAGCGTGAACATGCCGACGATCTTCCCGCGATCCATGACGCCCAGGTGCCGCACGCCCCGAGACCGCATGAACACCTGAGCTTCCTCGACGGACCGGCGCCCGTCGATCGCCATGACCGGCGAACTCATGATCGCGCGTACGGACGCCGTGGCCGGATCGAGTCCCTGCCCCGCGCCTTTTCGCGCCAAGTCCGTATCGGTCACGATGCCGACGATCGTCCCCCGCGCCATGACCAGCAGAGAGCCGACGTTGAGCCGGGCCATGAGTTTCCCGGCTTCCGCAAGCGTCGCCCGGCCGGGGACGGTTTTGAGCTCCCGGCTGGCATGGTCCTGTACGTGGGATAAGGCCCCGATCTCTCGGTTGCCGATGTGACGAGGACGCGTACGTGGTTTCATTTGCCTCCGGCCAGACGGAGCGCCATTGTAACGTGAGATTTGCACTTGTCAATCGCCCGTCCGCGATGATCCGCCGCTGGCTCATGGCCTGCGGGCTGGTTCTGGCACTGGCCGCTCTGCCGGCTCATGCGCAGGACGTGCGGTGGGACGCCCTGCTGCCAGGCCTCGACGTGACGCTCTGGAACCCGGGCGAACGGTGTTACGGCGAGGTGTCCGGTCTCTACGTCCTGCGGGCCGATCCGGAGCGGATCCGTTTTGCCGTCTATCACTATCGGGACGAACATCTCGGCGAACCGCTTGCGGCGCCGGCCTGGCTGGAGCGGACCGAGGCCTCGGTCATCGTCAACGCCGGCCTCTTCCGGGAAGACTATTCGTACCTGGGGCTCCTATTGAAGGATGGCCGCTCACTGGGTAGCCGGCGCCATGCGACGTGGAGAGGGCTCTTCGTGGCAGAACCGACCGCCGCCGGGTTGCCTAAGGCACGGGTGCTCGATCTCATGGAAGATCGATTCGACGAGAAGCGACCGGCGTATACGGAAGCCGCGCAATCGCTGATGTTGGTGGATCGGTCCAAGAAGCTCCGGGTGCGTCCGAGCGGCAAACAGGCCCATCAGACGATCGTGGCCGAGGACACAGCCGGGCACATCCTCATCATGAAAACCACCGAAGAAGTCGGCCTCAGAGTGTTGGCGGAATGCGTGCGGAACGCCTATCCGTCACTGCGGTTGGCGATGGCGATGGACGGAGGGTCGTCGTCGGATGTCGTGATGTCCAAGACGCTGTGGCCGCGCCGGTCTGTGGAGCGGGACGAAATCCCCCGTGCGCCGGCGTGGCTTCCCTTGATCGAAGGGCAGCGAGGCGGTCACGATCCGCTGCCGGCCGTGATCGGTCTGTTCCCGAGGCAATGAGCGGCAAGGCTCAGCGTCCCGGCGGTGCGACGGGATACCCGGCCTCTTGCCACGCATTCATGCTGCCGGCCACGTTGTAGACGTGCGTGTAGCCCAGGTCGGCCAGGGTTTCCGCCGCGATGTTGCTGCGGTGGCCGGACTGGCAGTAGACGACGATATGGCTGTCGAGGGTCGCCCCGATCTGCCGGTGCCGTTGCTTGATCTGGGTATATTCGATGTTCGCGTCCGTGCCGGGAATGACGCCGGACGCATGTTCGCCGGGCGACCGGACGTCGATCAGATAAAAGCCTTTCTGTTCGGGTGTCGGGGCCTTCGCCAGGGTCGCGCGCAATTGCTGCACGGTGATCAGGTACGAATGATAGGCTGCCGCGCGGTCGCCGGCGACCGCCCAGACCCAGACAGCCAGGCTCAACGTGCCGAGGAGTATCCGTCTGGTCGGTGATAGCATGGCAGGACCTCCTGTTGTGCGGTTTGCAGGATCATTCGGTTGTGTCGCGCGATGGATCATCATAGAGGGCGTATGAAAGGTCGGTCAAGGGCGCTCGGTGCCGTGCTGGCTGGCCTCTGCCTGTTCTCCGTGACCGCCTGCGGCGAAGGCGCCAAGTTCATGCAGGAAACCGACGGCGGCGGGACGGTGGTCTACCCCATCAAGACCGACGCCGGCATCTTGTCGTCGACATTTCGGAAGGAGGCGCTCGACCTGATCGAAACCAAGTGTCGGGGGCGCTACAAGATCGTGCAGGAAGGCGAAACCAAGGGCATCGATCGGATTCAACAGGCCGGCGGCGCGCAGGAAGTCGTCACGCAACGCCGCTGGGCCATTCGGTTCGTCTGCCGGTGACGCGGCTATCCGACGGCCACGAGGTCGTCGATGGTCAACAGGCTGAGGAGGGTGAGGCCCTGCGCTTCTACCTTGGCCCGGCCGTCCTGCTCCTTGCGGTCCACGATGACCAGCGCGTGCGTGACGGTCAAGCCGGCCTCCCGGGACGCCGCCACCGCTTTCAGCACCGACCCGCCGCTGGTCAAGACATCGTCGACGATGAGCGCGCGGTCGCCGCGCGACGCGGCTCCCTCGATCAACTTCCCCGTGCCGTGGTCCTTGGCCTGTTTTCGCACGACGAAGGTGCGCCAATCTCGTGATGGTGTGGCGCTCAGCGCGTAATCGGAAATCGCCACGGAGATGGAAATCGCCCCGAGCTCCAGCCCCCCCAAGCAATCGAAGGACAGGACCTTGAGGGCGTCGTAGGCCAACTCGGCTACGAGCCGGCGTGGCCCGGCATGGGCCATGAGTACCCGGCAGTCCACGTAGAAGGGGCTGGTGGCGCCGGAGGCCAGCTTGAAGCCGTTCACGGGATCGTGTTTGAAAGAGCGGGTGGCCAGGAACGCTTTTGCCAGATCGGTTTTCCGCATGCGCGCACTCCGGTGGTCGAACGGAAGGCGAGAGTATAGCCGGTCTAGGGGTGACTGTCACCAATCGCGACGGGCAGGCACGCTAACCGGCAGAGCTATTTCGGGCAGTCCAAGCCGTTCGAGAGGAACGACCATTCGCTCCGGTTGATCGCGATCACGATGCCGGAGGAGGAAAAATGCAGCCAGCGTTCGCCGTAATTCCAACTCGTCTCCGGCGGGTTGGCGCCGCGCGGCGCGCCGAGCAGGTTTTTCACCTCGGCCCGCGTCATGCCGCAGCGGATGTATTTCTCCACGTTGCCGTTGTAGGCCTGCACCTTCTCTTGGACCGCGGCCGCGCGCGATTCGAGCGATAAGAGTTCCGCCGTCTGCCGCTCCAGCGTCTCCACCTGGGCGCGTTTCAAGTCCAGTTCGCGCGCCACTTCCTGATTCTGTTTCTCCATCTCCTTCGTGGCCCGCGCGAGTAACCCGGTCTTCCACTTGGTCAAGTCGTTCATGCCGATCCGCAGGAGCCGGAACACGGTAATGGTGCCGTCGGCGTTCGGCTCCTCGTAGGTCATCTGCGTTTCGATCGTCAGGCCGGACAGGTCGGTGATCTGCGCGTAGTTGCTCATCTCGCGCTTGCCGTGCTCGTAGGCCTGCTGCCGGCCGGTCTCGCGCGTCTTGGCGTTCGTCGCCACGCCGACGGAATAAAGATTGTTCCCTTCCACGTAGGAGGATTGCTCCGTCCAAAAGGGACGTTTGTTTGCCGAAGCAGCCAGGATTTCGTTTGGAATCAAACCTCCGAACATGACGCTCACGAAAAGGACAACCGCAACAATGGCGGCGCGACCGGGCTTGCGATGAGAGGCAAACATGGAGAGGGATTGTAGGGGAGAGGCCCGGGAGAGTCCAGCGCGGGGACCCGAGAGGTTCGGTTCCCCGCAACGGCAAGATCGTTACGGAATCGACGAACTGAAGAGGAACGACGAGGCGAAGGAGGTCGGGGTGCCGTTTTGATAGCCGCCCGCCGCCAGGACTTGGCCGGTCGGCAATAGCACCGCTGCCTGATTGCGCAAAGCGAATGTCATGCTGCCCGTTGTGGCCCACGTCCCGGTTTCAGGGTTGTAGATTTCCGCCACGGCTGTTTCCAGGCTCGATGACGTGCCGCCACCGATCACGAGCACCTTGCCGTTGGGCAGGGTGACGGCGGCGAGCGCGGTCCTGGCATGGGTCAAGGATCCGGTGGTCGTCCACGCATCCGTCGAGGGGTCGTAGAGCTCGCAGGATGACAAGATCGTTTCCGAGGCATTCGTGCCGCCGATCACGAGCACCTTGCCGGCGTTGGTGCCGCGCGTGAGCAACACCGCCGCATGGCCATAGCGGGAGCTGTTCATCGACCCAGCGCTTGCCCAGGTTCCGGTCGAGGGTGTGTAGAGTTCTGTCGTGGCGGTGGCGAGCAGGCCGCTGAGTCCGCCGGCCACCAGCACTTTACCGTTCGGCAAGAGTGTCGCCGTATGGAGGCGGCGCGGCGTGCTCATGCTGCCGGTGGTCGTCCACGTGTCGGTGCTAGCGTCGTACAGCTCGGCTGAGGAAAGAGCGATGCCGCCAGCCGCCAGGACCTTCCCATTCGGCAAGACCGTCATCGAGTGTTCGTAGCGTGCCGTGTTGAGTGACCCGGCCGTGGCCCAGGTGTTGGTGGCGAGATTGCCCAGTTCGGCCGAGGTCAAGGCCGAGGTCAGGAACCCGCCGGCGATCAGCACCCGGCCGGTCGTCGGCAAGAGCACGGTGAAGGCGGAAAAACGTCCGGTGCCTAGGCTGCCCCCCGACGACCAGGTTCCGGCCGTGGTCGAATAGAGTTCCGTCGAGGTGAGCGCGCCGGACGTGGTGTTCCGGCCACCTGCCAGGAGCACGCGGCCGAGCTTGAGCAGCACCGGATTGGTCAAATAGCGTGACGTGCTCAGGCTCCCGGTGCTGTCGCTCCAGGAACCGGACGTGCCCGTGAGGGTGGGGGTAAAGAGTTCGCCGGTAGTGGTCATGGCCGAAGTGGAACATTGGCCGGCCGTCAAAACACCGGAAGTAACGCCGCCCACGACATAAACCTGGCCGAGCTGCGTGAGAACGGTGGCATGCGAATACCGTGGAGTGAGCAAGGGGCCTTGATCTGTCCAGGTGGCGGTCGTCGGATCGTAGGATTCGGCCGTCGAAACAGGGCCGGTACAGGTGACAACATTGACGCCTCCGGTCACCAGCACCTTGCCGTTGGGCATGAGTACGGCGCGAGCGAAGGCCCGGGCCGTGTTCAAACTGCTCGTCGTGCTCCAGGTACCAGCCAAGACGTCATACCGTTCCGACGAACTGAGAGTCGAGCCGGATGATTCTCCGCCGGCGACGAGCACCTGTCGCAGTGTCGTGCCTGCCGTCGAATCGATGGACAGGGTGGTCCCCGTGTGGTTATAGCGGCCGGCGTTCATGCTGCCGGTGGCCGTAAAGGTATCGTTCGACGGGTTATAGAGTTCGGATGTGGACAAGCCGCTTGTCGAGGTGCTGCATGAGGACGGGGCGCAGCCGCCGGCCAATAGGACCGACCCGTTGTACAGGAGGTTGGCCGTGTGTTTCGCGCGGTTGGCGACCATCGACGAGCCGGTCGCGGTGAAGGTGCCGGCATCGGGATCGTAGAGTTCGGCCGTATTGCCGCTCGTCTGCCCTCCGGCGATCAAGACCTTGCCGGTCGGCAGCAAGGTGGCCGTATGATTGACACGATTGGTGGTCATGTTGGCGATCGTCGTCCAGGTACCTGCCGAGATGTCGTACAGTTCGGCGGAATTTAGCGTGGAGCCGCCGGCAAGCCCTCCGGTGACGAGCACCTTGTTGTTGGGCAAGAGCGTGGCGGTGTGAAAGGCGCGTGCCGTGCTCAAGGAGCTGGCCGATGCGGTCGTGCCGAGCGAAGGGCTATATAGGAACGCAGTCACTGTCGAGGACGAGCAACTGGCCGAGGCGCAGCCTCCGACCACGAGGATTTTCCCATTTGTGAGCACTGTCGCAGTGAACCCCTCTCTGGCCGTAGACGAAAGTCCCCCGGTCGAGGAGAAACTCGACACATAGAGGATGAAGCTGGTGGAGCCGGTGGCGCCTCCGCCGGAGCCAGAAACGGTCACGGTGGCGGTGGTGGCGCTGGCGGTGGAGCCGGCCATGATGGTGACGGAGAAGGACGTGCCGCCGGTGGTCGGCGTCACGCTCGCAGTGACCGAGCAGGTGACGTTCGAGGGGCAACCGGAAACCGAGAGGGTCGTGGTGGCGCCGGTGCCGCTGCTCAAGGTGGCCGTGCCGGTCAACGAACTGGTGCCGCCGATGCTCACGCCGAGCGACGTGGCCGACATAGCCAGACTGAACGATTGCGTGGCGCTGCTGCCGGAGCTGGAAACAGAGAGGAAAATCTGCGTGGTACCGGTTGAGGCCCCGTCCGTACCGGTGATCATCAATGGCGTGGACGACGTGGCGCTTGCACCGCTGGCCGCCGTCACGCTCAAGGTGACGGATGCGCCGCTGGACGTTGGTGTCACGGTGGAGCTGCTGAACGAGCAGGTCACGCTGCTGGGACAACCGCTGAGACTAAGTGTGACGGCCTGTCCCGTACCGCTGCTGAGCATGGCGGTGATCGTGACGGTGCCGGCGCTGCCGCCAGCCGTGACGCTCAGTGTGGAAGAGCTTGAGCTAAGCGAGAAGGTCTGTTGCCTGATCGTCAAGGTCACGTTGATGGTCTGCGACGTGAGCCCGTCGTTGGCGGTGACGGTGAGCGTGCTGGAGCCGGTGCTGGCGCTACTGGAGGCGGTGGCGGTCAACGTCACCGAGACGCCGGCTGACGTAGGGGTAACCTTCGAACTGCTCAACGAACAGGTGACATTGGTCGGGCAACCCGATACTGAAAGTGTCACGCTGCTGGCCGTGCCGCTGACCAGCAGGAGGCCGACTGTGGAGGTGGCGCTGCCGCCTGGCGCTGTGGTCAAGGATCCGGTGCTGCCAAGGGTAAAGGATTGAGTGGTGGCCGAGGAACTGACGGCGGCCAGCGCGATGCTCACGGTGGTGGCGGTGTCGGCGGTCAGCGTGACGCCAGATTGGGAGCCGCTGTAGATCGTGGTGCCGGCGCTATTGAAGGCGGAAACCGTGATCGTCCGATTGGTTCCCGAAGGTACGTCGATCGAGGGAAGGCTGACCGTTTGCCCGCTGCTCAGGCCGGAGGTGGAGGTGGAGGTCGTCACCGAGGCCATGTCGGAGGCCGACACCGTCGCGGAAATCGTCGCGATGTCGGCGATGCTGATCGCGAAGGCTTCGGTGGCCACGCCGGGCAGCCACGCCAACAGAGTTCCCAGAAGGCTCGGCTCTACCGGCACGAAGGCGACCTGCCTGGGGAAACTGAGATTGAGCTGAATATGAGCGGTGCCACGACCTGTCGAGCCGCCGCTGCCGCCTCCGCCCCCCTGCGACCCGCAACCGGCGGTCAAGAGACACCAGCATGCCAAGACGACACATGACAGTCTGTGAAAATGTCTTCTTGAAATGAGCCGTTGAGTACCCATGGCCGGCACGCTCCTCGTGCTACGGAATCTTCACGCTGATGGTCAGCGGCGTTTTGGCCTGCGGGATCACGTTGTTCCCCAATGTCGATTGGGCCGCACCTCCTGTTCCGGCCGTAGTGAAGGTAATGCCGGCCGGTGGTGGAGGGGGCGGGGGCGGGGCCGCGACGACCGCGCCGCCTGCGGGGGCTGTGAACCCGCCGCTAAACGTTCCCCCTCCGAGCGGACCGGACGGAAGCGATGGAGTCAAGGGTCCGGTGCTCGGCGTTGTGAGTCCAGGTCCGGTCGGGGTACTCGGGCCGACCGAGGTTCCGGTTCCTGGAGCATTGACCGTGCTTCCTCCCGCTGGGCTTCCTTGTGGCCCTCCGGTCGAGGCTAACTGCTGGCTTCCACCGGTTGGCTGGCCCCCTTGTCCTCCTTGACCCTGCTGAGCCGTCCCTCCCTGTTGGCCGCCCTGCTGGCTTCCTTGCCCGCTCTGTCCTGACTGCTGACCGGATTGTTGCCCGGACTGTTGTCCGGAATCTCCGCCGCCCGTCGATCCCTGCTGCGTTCCTCCGGTCTTGCCGCCGGTCTGCGTTCCGCCCCCGGCAACCATCTGCCCTCCGCCCGGCTGTGTGGTTTGCGGCGCAGCCGGGGCTGTGCCGCCGGTGGACTTGACGGTGTCCTTCGGCGATTCCTGTTTGGCCGAGTCCTTGACCTCCGTGGCTTTAATCGCGTTGTTGGCGGTGTTCCCACCGGGCGCGTTCGGCGTGAAGACGACCGGCGGCCGAGGCGGTCCGCCTGGCGTCGCCAGGGTGAACTGCCCGGGCTGGACGCTGACGGTCGTGCCGCCGGCTGTGAAATTAACGCCGCCGGTCTTGCCGATGTTGGCGACCCCCGTCGTCCCCGGTGGCAGCTTCACTTGCGCGAGGTCCGTGCCGGAGAACGAGACCGGACGGAGGTGGGGATGGCCGGATGCGGCTTGGCCAACCTCGACGGGCTTTTCTTCTTCGATCCACACGACGAAGTAGGTGCCCCGGGCGGCGGCGACGGCCGTGGGGGTATGTACTTCGAACTTTGACCCGAATCCGCTGAAGACGCGGCCGACCAAGGAGCGGACGCTGCCCTTGACGAGCCGCATGACGGTCGAGCGGGAGTCCGTGGCCGGATCGTAGACGTGCTCGTTGATTTCCAGCCGGCTGTTCTCGCCGAGCGTGACGAGGCTGTCATCCTGGAAGATGGCCTTGGCGCGGGCGCCGGCCTGCGTCTCGATGACGTCTTTGAAAAACACGTCGTCGCGGAGGCGGGCCGCTTTCGGCGCCGGGAGCGAGGTGCGCGTGACCAGGACGTCGCCGCGCACCGTCGTGAAGAGGCCGATGGGTTCGCGCGATTGCGCGAAGATCGCCGTCGCGCCGAGATCGAGCGACAAGCCGGCCAGACCGGCCAGGATAAGGGCAAGGTGACGGTGCGCCATGACGAACCTCCCGGGCAAGTTAGAAATGCCCCGACACAATGACGGACGTGACGTTTCTGGTGTAGTCGAAGACCGGCACATTGGTCGAATCCCGCGTATAGTTCCACTGGAGCGCGATGTCGAGGTTCTGCGTGAGGGCCTTGCCGACGGTGGCGTTGACCAAATAAATGTTGTCGCGCCGCGTGGTGGTGCCCGTGGCCGAGAACGAATTCGGATTGAGGTACTGCTGGTAGTACCAGTCGAAGCCCACGTCCGCTTTCAAGGTCAGGATGGGCGGGAGGCCCATGCCGACGGAGGTCTTATAGCCGCGGTAGGCCCAGTCGGAGTTGGCGGGGAAGCCCGGATTGGCGACGGCCGGCGAGCCGCCGCCGGTCAAATCCGTGTCGAAGGTGAAACCGAGGTGGATGTTGCCCTTGTTCTCCGCAAACATGAAATATTGCGTCAGGCCGATGAGATAGTTTCTGGCGTTGCGGGTCGGGTTGAAGGCGAAGCGGTTCGACTGGAAGTCTTTGTACTGATAGTGGGCCTGGACCTGGAGGAACATGGTCTGCGTTTCGGCGATGTTCACGAGGCCGTTGGCGGCGTTGGCATGGAGGTAGGGCGATTTGCCCAGCGTGACGTAGTCGAAGGTGTACGAGGCCCGCGCCTGGATGCGCGTGTCCTGATAGTCGACAAAAAACGAGGGCGTGTGGTCTTGCGTGTCGAAGCTGCTCAGCTCGCTGTGGAAGTTTTGGTAGATGCTGTAGCTGAGGCCCGACGCCCAATTCGTCGCCTGCCAGAACTTGTATTCGCCTCGTGCGTAAAGCCCCGTGACATAGTCTTGCTTCTGACTGATGCCCGTGGAGCCGCCGGGCGGCTGGGTGCCCAGGGGGAGGGCCACGACGTTAGAGTCGTAGGCCTGGGAGACGCTGATCTGGAGATCCCACCGCTTTTGCCGTTGGGGCTTCACGGCGGCGATCTGTTCCAGATATTGCTTGGCCTGCCGTCCCAGCTCCGTGTCCGGTTCGGCTGAGACGACGGCTTGGAACTCGTCTTTGGCTTCCTCCAAGACCCCTTGCTTGTAGTAGGCTTCCCCGCTGTAAAAGTGCGATTCCGCGGCGAGGTCTGGGCTCAAGGCCATAGACCGGGCAAAGCGGGGGATCGCTTCGTTGTAGGCGCCGACGCGCGATTGGGCGAGGCCCTGGTAAAAGTGGACCAGCGGCTCGTCGCGCAGGGTCTTTTCGGCTTCGGCCAGCCGCGCGATGGTTTCTTGAAAATTCGAGAGGTGGTACTGGACGATGGCCAATCCCAGCGTCGCGCGATGCTCGGAAGGATTTTTCGACAACATGGCGCGGAACACCTGCTCGGCTTCCGCATACTTCTTTTCTCTCGTCAGCGTCTGCCCCAGGTAATACGACGCGTCCGGGTCGTCGGGCAGGCTCCGCAGGGCCCCACGGAAGGCCCCTTCGGCCGCTTCGTAGTTGCCGGCATTGTAATGGACCATGCCCTTCGCGAATTGCAGTTCGTAACTGACGCCCGCGTCCGATTCGGTTTTGGCCGGCGCGGCGTTTTTGGATGGAGGCACGGCCTGGGCCACGAGGAGATCGGGCGTCTCGCAGAGCGGCGCAAGCCGGCACCAGGACGTCAGCGGCTGGGCCTGCGCGGTCGCGAGGAGCGAGGTGCCAACCCCTCCCGACAGAGAGAAGAAACACAGGGCAGCAAGGAGAAGGCTATGGCGCATCGGCATCCTCCCGACTGCCGAAATGGCCGCACGGTTCTCTATGGGGAAGGGGCCGATCCGATGACCGGAATTTCAGGGCCTCTGACCAACAGGTCACTATGGTGCGACCTGCGGGGCCATGCGAATCGGAGGCCTATGCTTTAGCAGATTGAGAGGCAGGAGAGCAAAAGAAAAGACGATTACGAAAGAGGCGTGAAAATCGTCATGAACAAGAGGGTGTTGGTGCCGAAGCCGGGATTTGAACCCGGACACCCGTAAGGGCGCTAGACCCTGAATCTAGTGCGTCTGCCAGTTCCGCCACTTCGGCACATAAGGCTGATGAAAATGTCCTCCGGCTTCGTTCTCAGTCGCCCGTCTCCTTGCGACGTACCGAGAAATGTACGCCTCAGTCGCCGGGCTCCTTGCGGCCTCGCTGGAGACCATTTTGATCAGCCTGAGGATGGGGCCGCTCTCTTTTGCTTCATACTCGCTTGCTGTGGCTTCGTTAGGAAGCTGTTGCGCTGCCTGCAAGCAGGATAGGCGAGCGCATTATCACTGATTGGTGGGATGCCGTCAAGGCGCGTCGGCTCATGCCGTCGCGGCCATCGACGGGCTTGTAGCGGCCCAAGCCGGAGCGTCGACGACTTCGCGGGGATCGCCGGACAGGACCAGTCGTTCCCTCACCAAGCCCGCGGCGGCGAGGAGATGGGCGGCGGGAATCAGGGGCGCTTCGAGGGCGATCAAGAGGTCGAACCGCACGCGGTTGAACAGGGGGTCCGTGGCAACGCGGGCGGCGGAGGTGATGACGACGCGCTTATTTTGGAGAAAGGCCTGGCGGTTCGTATCCTCTTCGGCGGCCAAGAGTTCGCGGATTTTTTTCGTGCCGCCAAGCCGTTTGATTTCCTGCTTGAGCTCCGTGTATTCCGGCCGGAGGTCCTTGGGAATGGCGGCTTCCGGCGCCAATTCGGCGATCCGGCGTTTCGCCGTTTCCAGTTCGCCAAAGAGGGCCTGAATCTGTTGCGCATAGACGTGCTTGTACTCGCCGAGCGAAGCGGTGTTCTTGCCGACCGTCTGCATGGCGAGCCGCTTCCAAATCGGCAAGGATTCGTAGGCCCCCAGGGTCTGGTCGATGTCCTTGATCTTCCGCTGCAGATCGCTGAGTTGCGTCAGGAGCCGCCATTCGAGCAGCTTGACCTCGTCCAGGTCGCGCTGTTTTTGGGCCTTGTAGGCCAGGAGCGGGGTGAGTTCTCGAAACCGTTCGTACTTGCGGCGCAGGGCGGCCTTGTCGGCTCGCGAGCGTGCGTAGAAGTGGTGCATCTGGGCTTCGAAGCCGAGATCCTGGAGCGGCATGCCCGCCGACTCGCCGAGCACCGACAACTCGTAGCGGCAGAGCAGGCTCTTGTAGGTCATGCCCGAGGCCTTCATGGTTCGGGCCAAGGCGCCGGTCAGCTCGTCGGCCTGGCGATGGTCCGGGCAGACGACGAGGAGGCGTTTGTTGGCGCGGACGGCCTCGATGATGGCCGCCATTGCCTTGGTGCGGCGTACCGCCGGGTCGGCCTCCCAGAGTGTGACGAAGGCCGCCGTCGTGACCGCGCCGTGGGCGACCAAGTCGGCGCGGGCGGCATCGGGCGCTATCCAGGGGATCAGCCGCTCGGCCGGGCCGAGCGTGTACTTGTCGGATTTCGTCGCCATATCGGTCAGCCGCTGGGCCGCGGTCTGGAGGAAGCCGGATGCATCGGGGACGAGTGTCATCGACTCGGGTGTCTGCCCCAGCGTGTCCAGCATCTGGACAAAAACCTGGGCGCCGCTGCGGCCGACGACGAGCCCCTCCGCCGGCTCCTCGCCCTCGGTGCCCGACAAGGCCGCGGCCGACAGAACCGTCACCGGCGTGTCTTCGCGAAACGGCGCCTCGGCCGGCACGTCGAATGTGTACAGGTGGAGGGTGCCGATCGTCGCCAGAAGACGACCATGCGGCGCCAGGATCGGCGCGTCCCAACCCCGCGCCGAGGCGCGATGTTGCTCGTCGGACAGGTGCTTGGCTTGCCACTGATAGAGATCGGTGATTTTCACGGCGGCCATCTTAACGAAGGGAGCCGAGGCTGTCCAGGTTGGCGGCCTCGTTCACATTGACTTTTCGCCCGGCGGTTCAGTATGCTCTCACCCTTCCAGAAGGAGGCAGTCATCCCATGAAAGTGATTCTGAAAGAGACCATCGACGGCGTGGGCCATCTCGGCGATTTATTGGACGTTTCTCCCGGTTACGCGAGAAATTTCCTGCTGCCGCGCAACAAGGCGGTGGAGGCGAACAGCCGGAACGTGAAGGAGTTCGAGCACAAGAAACGCGTGCTCGCGGAAAAGGCGCGCAAAGAGAAGCTGGAAGTGGAAGCGCTGGCGAAGAAGATGTCCGCCGTCACGATCACGGTCGAAGCGCAGGTCGGCAAGGAAGAGAAACTCTTCGGGTCCGTGACCGTCAAGGATATTGCCGAAGGGCTGACGGCGCAGGGCTTCACGGTGGATCGGCGCAAGATCCATCTGGCGCATCCGATCAAAGAACTCGGGTCGGTGACCGTGCCGGTGAAGCTCCATCGCGAGGTGACGGCCACGGTGACGGTCCAGGTCGTCAAGAAAGCCGAGCCGGAGGCGGTGCCGGCCGCCGGGTAGCGGGTCTCCGGCCTCGCAAGCGGTCTCTCGCGAACCTCGAACGTCGGATCACGGAAAGAAGGATCGTGCCTCCCATGAAGCAAGCCGTCGGATCGATCAAAGAGCTGCGGGCGACGGACCCGGATGTCTACAAGGCTATCCGGTCCGAGGAAAAGCGCCAAAAGGAGAAGCTGCTCCTGATCGCTTCCGAGAACTTCGCCAGCTCCGCGGTCCTGGCCGCCCAGGGCTGTTTGATGACGAACAAATACGCCGAGGGCTATCCCGGCCGACGCTATTACGGCGGTTGCCAGCACGTGGACACGGTGGAGTCGCTGGCGATCGAGCGGGCCAAGCAGATTTTCGGCGCCGAACACGTCAACGTGCAGCCCCATTCCGGCTCGCAGGCCAACATGGCGGCCTATCTCTCGGTACTCAAGCCGGGCGACGTGATTCTGGGCATGGACCTGGCGCAGGGCGGGCACCTGACGCACGGCAGCAAGGTCAATTTTTCCGGCCAAATCTTTCAGTCCTTTCCCTACGGCGTGGACCGCCAGACGGAGCAGATCGACTACGACGCGGTGCAGCGGATCGCCGAGCAATGCCGGCCGAAGATGCTGGTCGTCGGCGCCAGCGCCTATGCCCGCATTCTGGATTTTCCTCGGTTCCAGGCCATCGCCAAGTCGGTGGGCGCCTACCTCATGGTGGACATCGCGCACATCGCCGGCTTGATTGCCGCCGGACTCCATCCCAGCCCCGTGCCTTATGCCGACTTCGTGACGACGACGACCCACAAGACGCTGCGGGGCCCGCGCGGCGGCGTCGTCATGTGCAAGGCGGAGCATGCGAAGGCCGTGGACAAGGTCGTGTTCCCCGGCATGCAGGGCGGGCCCTTGATGCATGTCATCGCCGCCAAGGCCGTCGCCTTCAAGGAAGCGCTGTCGCCGGCGTTCAAGCTGTACCAGCAACAGGTGGTGGCGAACGCCAGGACCTTGGCCGCCGAGCTCATGAAGCGCGGCTACAAGGTGGTGTCGGGCGGGACGGACACCCATTTGATGCTGGTGAACCTCGCCAATAAGAACGTCACGGGCAAAGAAGCGGAAACGGCCCTGGATGCGGCGGGCATCATCGTCAACAAAAACGCCGTGCCCTTCGACGAAAAGCCGCCGGCCATCGCCAGCGGCATCCGGCTCGGAACGCCGATCGTCTCCACGCGCGGCATGCGCGAGGCGGACATGGTGGAGATCGTGGCGTTGATCGACCGCGTGTTGCAGGCGCCGAAAGACCGCGCAGCCTTGCGGGAGATTCGCCAGAGCGCCAAGGCCTTGTGCGGGCGCTTTCCCTTTTTCCATGCCTACGATGCCCAACCCTCTTGAGGGGGATGCCGCCCGGTGAAGTGCCCCTTCTGCGACGCCACCGAAGATAAGGTCGTCGATTCGCGGATGGCCAAGGAAGGCGAGGTCATTCGCCGCCGCCGCGAGTGCCTGTCCTGCAAACGCCGCTACACCACCTACGAACGGGTCGAAGAGAGCCTGCCCGTCGTCGTCAAAAAAGACGGCCGGCGGGAGCCGTTCGATCGCACCAAGATTCTGGCGGGCCTCAAGAAGGCCTGCGAGAAGCGGCCGATCAGTACGGCGACGATCGAGGCGGTGACGGACCGGATCGAAAAGCGGATTCAAGAAATGGGGGAGGCGGAGATTCCGGCGGCGGTGATCGGCGAAGAAGTGATGAAGGAGTTGCACCAGCTCGACCAGGTCGCCTATGTCCGCTTCGCGTCGGTCTACCGGGAGTTCAAAGACATCGACCAGTTCATGGACGAGCTCAAGTCCCTGGCCCGTGAACGGCGGGAAAAGTAACCCCCAGCCGTCCCGGCGCCCGACGATTTCTCCCGCCCGGTCCATCGTTCGTCGGCTCAGACGGTCCCCATCCGCCATCCCTAAGAGGCTTTGTGGCGACGGCGCACGCGACCAGACCCAAGCGACTCTCCCAACGGAAGCCGAAGCGGCGTCTCCGCGCGGCCGCGACGCACGTGGCCATCATCGGCGCCGGCCGCGGCGGCACGGCGTTGATGGAAATTTTCGCCAACGATCCACTCGTCGAAATCGTCGGCATCGCCGAGACCAACCCGCGTGCGCCCGGCGTTGCCTTGGCGCGCCGTCTCGGCATTCCGCGCACCGCCGACTACCGCGAACTGCTGGCCATGGAGCAAGTGGACCTGATCATCGACGTGACGGGCAACGAAGAGGTCGGGCGGGTGCTCCAGGATTTCCACCGCATGGGCGTGGCGGTGATTGGGGGGGCGAGCGCCAAATTCATGTGGCAACTCATCGAGGCGCGGATCCGGGCCACGGCGGAGATCGAAAAGACCCTGAACAAATACCAGTCCCTCTATCGACTCTACGTCAAAGAGTCCGGGTCGGCCGTGACGGAGGAGCGGACACGCATCGCTTGCGAAATTCACGACGGGTTGGTGCAAAGCCTTGCGGGGGTCAATTTCAAGCTGGACCTGTGCCAGGAGTTGATGCGAAAAGACCCCAGAAACGCCCAGGCGACGCTGCGCGAGACCAAATCGCAATTGAAGTTGGCCATTCAGGAAGCCCGGCAGGTCATCTTCAATCTCCGGCCGCTCCATTACGACCAGTTGGAACTGGTACCGGCGCTGACGAACTATTTGAAGTCCTACGAGACGCAGTACCACATCAAGACGGAATTCGCCGTAACCGGCGACGAAACGGTGCTGGTGCCGCGGACGAAGATTTTTCTCTTCCGGATGGTGCAAGAGGCGTTGAGCAACGTGCAGAAACATGCACAGGCCGACCGTGTGAGCGTGCAGCTCTCGATCGGGCCGGACGTGCTGGCCGTGTCCATCGTCGACACCGGCATCGGATTCGACGTGGAGGCGGTGGCGCGGGACCCCGAAAAATGGGATCATTTCGGGATCAAGGGCATCGTCGAGCGTGCGCGGCTGGTCGGCGGAAAGGCCATGATCGAATCGAAGAAGGGGCGGGGTACGAAGGTGACCGTCACCGTGCCGCTGGTCCACAAGGAGGCTGACCCAGATGGAAAAAATTAAGGTGCTGATCGCGGACGACCATCGGGTGGTGCGCGAGGGACTCTCCGCCATCCTGAAGACGAAAGAAAACATCGACGTCGTCGGCGAGGCGCAAGACGGGCAGGAAGCGGTCGAAAAGGCGCGCACCCTGGTGCCTGACGTGATCCTTATGGATGTGAGCATGCCGCGGATGGGCGGGGTGGAAGCAACACGGATCGTCAAGCGGGAGTTTCCGCACATCGGCATCATCGCGCTGACGATGTACGAGGAGCAGCAATATATTTTCGATTTGGTGCGGGCGGGGGCGACCGGCTACCTGCTGAAAGACACGGATTCGGCGCAGATCGTGGCGGCGATTCGCGCCGTCTATCGCGGGGAATCGCTGATCCATCCCTCCGTAGCCAGCAAGATTCTGGCGGAGTTTTCGCTGCTGGCGCAGCGGAAGGGGAAGAAGCCAGGGTGGGTCGAACATGACCTGACGGATCGGGAAATCACCGTCCTACGTCTCGTGGCCGACGGCAAAACGAACAAAGAAATCGCCAACAGTCTCGACCTGAGCGAGAAGACCGTCAAAAACCACGTCCGCAACATCTTCCACAAGCTTCAGGTGTACGACCGCACGCAGGCCGCCATCCTGGCGATCCGCAAGGGGTTGATCGAACTGGAACCGAAGCCGTAGAGAGCGGGTGCCGACGGGAGACCGTCAGGCGTAGCGATCTTCATCCCACGGGAGCGCCGTGTTCGAGTAGCCGCGGACTTCCCAATAGCCGGGCCGGTCCCGGTCCAGGAAGACAATCTCCTTGATCCATTTCGCGCCCTTCCAGGCGTAACGCTTCGGCACGATCATGCGCAGCGGGCCGCCATGTTCGCGCGAGAGCGGCTGGCCGTTCCACGTGTGGGCCAGCAGGACATCGTCGTCGTCGCAGGCCTCCAGCGGCAGATTGGTCGTGTAGCCGTCATAGGCGGTAAAGAACACGAAGCGGGCGTCCTGGTCCGGTTTGACGACATCCATCAGGTGGCGGAAGCTCACGCCGTCCCAGTCGTTGTCGAACGTGCTCCATGTGGTGACGCAGTGAAAGTCCGAGCGAAGCCGGATTTGAGGCTGGGCAAGCACATCGGCCCATGCCCAGGTGGTCGAGGTTGCAACAAGCCCGTGGATATTCAAGGTCCAGCTCTCGATGGCAAAGTCCGGGTGAATGCCCAGATCGAGCACCGGCCAGTTCTTCGTGAGGTGTTGGCCGGGAGGCAGGCGGTCCTGGCGGGAACGGTGGTCCTGCATGACGCCGTCTTCGACGTGGCCACGCTTATAACGGGCCCATTCTTCTTTCTTGGCGATAAGCCGCTCGTTCGGTTTTTGCATAATTGCGCCTGATCGGTTCTCCGATATGGTCTGGCTGGCGAAGGGGAGCCGACTCTAGCATGCCCTTCCCTATGTGCCAAGAGGTGGGGGCCGCAGACCATTTCTACGATCAAAGTAGCCGAGAGGTCAGATTTCTTACAGGGCACGGCTTTGTGAAAACCACACAGTCGTTGTGTTTATACAACACACCCGCGTCTTTCAATACAACCAATACATTTAAATTTCAAAGAGTTACGGAAAAATTCCAATCAAGAATTCATGGCATATACATTGCTGATACTTGAGGGGACTTGAAGGGGGTGTATGCGTAACCAGCAGACCATCGCACAGTCCATCTCCTGTTCTGGCCTCGGACTGCACACCGGCCGGTCGGTCGCCATGACCTTGACGCCGGCGCCGCCCGACACCGGCATCGTCTTTGTCCGCCATCAAGAAGATGGTTCGGTGTCGATGGGTGCCTCCATCCGAAACCTCTTGTCCACCGAACTGTGCACGACGCTCGGCGCGCAAGGGGCCTTGATCAAAACGGTGGAGCATGTGTTGGCCGCGTTGGTGGGCTGCGAAGTCGACAATGTGCTCGTCGAGTTGAGCGAAGGCGAAGTGCCGGCCATGGACGGGAGCGCCGGTGGATTCGTTCGCTTGATCCGTGCAGCCGGTGTCATCGCCCAGAACCGCCCCCAGGCCTATCTGAAAATCATGCGACCGATCGAAGTGGCTGACGGCCGGCGCCGCGTCGTGATCGAGCCATCCACCACGGCCCGTATCACGTACCGGGTCGACTTCGACCACCCGCTCATCGGCGAGCAGACCTATCGGTACGACTGGTCACCGGCAGCGTTCGAGCGGGAGATCGCCGAGGCGCGGACCTTCGCGTTTTTAAAAGAAGTCGAAGCGCTCTGGGCCAAGGGATTGGCCAAGGGTGGGTCGCTGGAAAATACGATCGTCTTGTCGCGCGACGGAGTCCTCAACGAAGCGGGCCTTCGGTTCCCGGACGAATTCGTACGGCACAAGGTGCTGGATCTCGTTGGAGACATCGCCTTGTTGGGCGTGCCGTTCATCGGGCATCTGATCGCGGATTGTTCCGGCCATGCGCTGCATACGGAACTGGTCCGGCAAATTCTCAATCAGCCGGACGCGTGGATTTTGCTCAATGCCGAGCAGCCTGCGGCCGTGCAGGCCAGACAGACCTTCGTCCAGTCGTCCACAGCAGTGGCGTAAGGTTCCTCGCAAGTTTCTTCCTGGACGGCTCTTCTCTCTCAACGCGTGAGGGGTTTTAAGGGGTAAGAGCGGCGGTCTCTGTCCGTCGACAAAAAATGCCGGGGGCAAGTGGCCTTGCCCCCGGCATCTTTGTCAGGATGGAACTACTTTTTCTTCTTCTTCGCAGCCTTCTTCGTTGCCAACGCGCTCACCTCCTTTCGTGACTTGCACGCGGCTGCTTGAGAAGCCGCCGCTAAACCGCCTTGGTGAATTCTTCTTCCTGCACATCAAACGTGTTGGGGCCGACCTTTCTGAAGCGCGGATCCCGCTTGAGCGAGGTGGCGATCGAGGTCAGCGGCGTCTTGCCCTTGATGTGCATACCGCCTTCGATCAGCCGCTGGACCAGCTCTTTGGCATGCATGGCGCGGCGGGCTTCCCTGAGGATTTGGAACGCCGCTTCCGGTACGCTCATTGCCACGTATTTGCTGCGGCCCAAAAGAATTTCACGGGACTGGTCGGTGACATCGACAGGCAGGAGCCGAGGGCCCTTATCATCGGTGATGATCTGACTGGACAAGCTTGCAAGCTTTGCTTTGTCAGCCTCTACTCTATATAGGGTCTCAGCAAGTTCGAGATACTTCTTAATGGTGGCTATCTCCTCGTCGAGGCGACCGCGCTTTTTCTCCAGTTCTTGGAGGCGAACCTTATAAGCATTGATCCGTTGATCAAGGCCAACGAGAATGTCTTTCAGTTCTTCCACAAGCAAGTCCTCTTGCGAGCATGCTTGCTTTTTAGCAAAGCTTAGAAGGGCTGTCAAGAACAAAATTTATCAGCAAACAAGATTTTCATGTTCGCGGCCAACATTGACCCAATTGGGTCTGTTTTCCACAGGGAAATAATGAAAGCAGGGGGGCGAACCAGGAGTTCAGGGCAAAAAACTCGAAATGGCCCCTGGCCTGTGGTAGGGTCAACGCAAGATCGGCGTCGGGAAGCATCGCTTCATCAACACCCAATTCGGCACCGGTCATTTCACGATAGGCTGCAAAGTAAGGAAGGAGACGAGCCATGAAGACTGTTGGATTGCTGGCGGCGGGCGTGCTGCTTCTGGGCTTGGCTGGGTGCGGGCATCACGGCATGGGCTATGGGCACGGATCGGAAGACATGGGCGATCGCGTGACGAGCCGGATGAACGCGTTGATCGAAAAGTCCGTTCAGGACCAGGGTAAGGCGCAGAAGGCCCAGACCATCGTCGCGAACATGGCCCAGGAGATCAAAGACTCCTACAAAGGGCAGCGGCAGTTCCATCGGATGCTCTACGAGTTGAACGCCAATTACAACGCGACGCCGGAAGATTTCACCAAAATTCTCGACGAAATGAGCAACGCGCGGATGAAGTCGGCGAGCAAGATCCTCGTGCTCCGCTTCCAGTTGAAAGAGTTGCTGACGGCCGACGAATGGAAGACGTTGAGCGAGAATATGGCGAGCTACGGCAAGCGGTATGCACACGATTAGTCCGGCCGATTGCCGGAACGAGCGTTCAGTGGCCGGAAAGTTCCGAGGGATAGTTCAAGTAGAGCAGGTCGGCTGACGTGTCGTGCAACGCCAGGGCCGAAAGCGTGGTGTGGGCGATCCGCATGTAGCGCACCTGGTCCAGCGCGAGCCCCAAACAGTGGGCAAGCAAGGTACGGATCACGTCGGCGTGTGAGACGAGCAGTACCGGGACAGTCTCGGGGCCAAGGGCCCGAGTCAGCGCCGAGACCGCGCGTGCTTGCACTTCCTGCAACGTTTCCCCTCCAGGTGGGCGCGTGACGTCCGGGCGGCGGTAAAAATTCGTCCGGGCGTCGTCGTCGACCAGGTCGTCCCAAAACTTCCCTTCCCAGTCGCCGACGCTGACTTCCGCCAGGCCCGGGTCGTGGTGGAGCGGGGCTCTCAGGGTCTCTTGCAAGATTTCGGCGGTTTGCACCGCACGGGCGACGGGGCTCGTGACGATACGCCCGATCTTGACCCCTTCCATGAGCATGCCGAGTTTGCGGGCTTGGGCGCGCCCCCGTTCGTTGAGCGGAATGGGGCGCGTGCCCATGATCTGGCCGGACCGGTTCCAATCCGTCTCGCCATGTCTGACCAGGTAGACGAGTGCCATGAGGTTCTGGTTAGGCGCCGGCCGGCGGCTTGGCCGGCGCTTCGGCGAGCGGCAGTTTCGTCCAGCTTTGGGCGCCGTCGCGGCTGCGATAGAGCCCGCTTCCATTTGTTCCTGCATAGAGCGTGAGAGAGTCCTTGGGGCTCATGGCGATCGTCCGGATGTTCAGCGTTTCCAGCCCCTCGTTCGCCGTGTGCCACGTGTGCCCGCCATCGAGGCTTTTATGGATGCCGGCACGTCCTCCGACATACAGCGTCGAAGGGGCCGACGGATCGATCACCACGGCGCTGATGTATTGGTCGGAGAGGGATTGCCCGATGCGCGTCCAGGTGTCGCCCTGGTTCATGGATTTGAACAGGCCGTTATTGCTGCCGGCGTACAGCACGTCGGGCGTGCCTGGATCGACGGCCAAGCTGCTGACGCCGAGCGCCAGCGACGCGTCCAAGATTTCGGGCGGAATCAAGCCGGTGTTGATTTTCTGCCATGTCCCCATGGCGTCGGTGCTCCGATAGGCGCCCCCGGTCGTGCCGGCATAAAACACGTGAGGCCGGGAGGGGTCCATCGCCAGCGTGAAGACGATATGCACTTCTTTCATGCCCGCCATCCGCTCTTCCCACAGGCGGCCGCCGTCGGTGCTGCGGAAGACGCCGACGGTCGTCGCGGCGTAGACGACCTCGCTGTTGCGCGGATCGAAGACGAACTTGTTGACGACCGACACGTGTTCCTTGAGTCCCGCATTGTGGGCGATCCAGCGCTGGCCGCCGTCCGGGCTCTTGTACACGGCGTCGCCCATGGTGCCCGCAAAGACCGTGGCCGGATGGAGGGGATCGAGCGCCAACGAGAGGACGCGATACGAACTCAGATCGGTGGCTTTCCGCTCCCACGTCGCGCCGCCGTCACGCGACTTGTAGACGGATTCGTTCGTGGCCACGTAGAGGATATCGGCGTTGGCCGGATGCAGGGCAATAGAGACGATCGTATCGCTCTTCTTGCCGCAGGCCGGCAGGATCGAGAGGCAAAAGAGGCCCGCGGCCACAAGCAGACGGATCGGCATGCGCGCGACGGTGCCACAGCCTTGTCGGGGGAGTCAAGCCGCAGCTACAGCCGCGGCTTGGAGCGCGGCGCATAACCGACCAGCTCGACGTACCCGTGCCCGTCGAGCGGTATCCCGTGCCGGGTGCCGGCGATCCTGACCGCCCCTTCCCAGTAGATGACCCGCGTGCTCCGCGCCGTGCGCAGCTCCTGATCGGCCAGTTCCGGCGTCGCGTCGAGCACGAGCCCGAGCGAAGGGAGCATCAGCGTCCACCGGCTCGGGTAGCGCGCGCCGCTGTGCGGGCTGGTCCACCAGTCTTTGACGGCGACCGAAAAGTCCGCCAGCACGAGCGGCTGCACCCTGCCGTCCGCTCGAATCAGGCTGCCGCTCGACGCCGGATCGATGCCGCCGTCCGCGTGACGCAGCAGGTAGAGCATGCATTCGGACCCGTCGGCGAGTTGCACGCTGAACCAATCCCAGCCGGCAAGGTCCCGGTCCAGCTCGCTGGAGCCGAATTCGTGATCCATCCAACTGAGGCCCTCGACGGTCAACGGCTGGCCGGCGATCGTCACGGTCCCGGTCGTCCGCATGCGCGTGGAGGAAAAATAGTGCGAAGCCTGGCCGGGTCCGGCGCCTTTCCGGCTGACGCCGTCGCGGCCGTGGATCGCCGGCGGCTTCTCGGCCTGTGCCGTCAGGTCGATCGAAAAATCCTGGGCGGCGGCGCGGAGGCGATGTGCGTCGGTACGGGGATCGGCGTCCAGGCTCCATCGGTCGATCCATACGTGCAGCCGCTCCGCCTCGGCCCCGGCCTTGCCCAGTCCCGCCCGGCTGATCTTATCCGCATAGCGAAACCGTCCTTCGGTGAGATCCGAGAGGGCGAGATGCGCGAAATACAGTTGGTGGATTGCCCAGCGCGACGTGGCCGCAGGGCCCTTCTTCGGCTCGACGGCCCGGCGAAAAAACGTCAGCTGATACCCGAACCGGCGGCCGTCGGCGGCGGTGAGGTGCCCGGTGTAATACCACCACTCCGTTCGATAGGCATCGTGCGAGCCGTGGTCGCGCGGAAATCGGTAGGCATAACCGGGCGTGGCCTGGACATACGGGCGCTCCTCCTGGTTCGTCCCGGCGTCGGCCGTCGGCGGCGGAGCGAAGCCGGCGAGGCACAGCAAGACGGTAAGAATTCCCGTGCGGATCAGCCGCTCGCGCCGGGAATGGCCGCCTTGATCGGCAACGAATCGAGCAGAAGCTGGCATGCCACGGCTTATAACACGATGCCGGAGAGGCGGCAAATCGCAAGGCCTGGAGCGGCTATTCGGCGTTCCGAGCCGTCGTCTGCGCGGTCCTGGTTCGGTTGACTTCCCGAAGACCCATCGGCTATCGTGAGGCATGTTCAGCGATGACGGCCGGACTTCGCAAACCATGCCGGAGGCCTTTCCCATCCCGGAGGCCATTCCGATTTTCCCCTTGCCCGATCTCGTGTTTTTCCCTCGGACGTTTCTGCCCCTACACATCTTCGAGCCGCGATACCGGCAGATGGTGGCGGACGCGGTCGCCGGCGGGCAGTGCATCGGCATGGCGCTGCTGAAGGATGGATGGGAAGACGACTACTACGGCAATCCGCCCATTCACGAGGTCGGGTGCGTGGGGCGCTTGGTCCAAGTCCACCCCTTGCCGGACGGACGGTACAACATCCTGCTCCAGGGGCTGCGCCGGTACGTCATTCAAGACGAGCGGTTCGAGAAAAGTTACCGGTGCGCGCGCGTCGCCTTGACGCCGGGCGAGCTGGGTGTGGCGCTGCCCCCGTCCCTGCGGTCCGGGCTCATCGAGCGGGCCACGGTCTCCGCGACCGTGCGGGGACAAGCGGCGGCGATCGAGCAAGTGACGACCCATGCCTCCGATGACGAGACGCTGGTCTACGGCCTGGCATCCGTGCTCGATCTGACGGCGCACGACAAGCAGTTTGTGCTGGAGGCCGAGGGCGTGGCGCAGCGGGCGCGCCGACTGCATGACCTGCTTCAGCTCAAGCCGGCGGTGCCGCACCATGCCGACGGCGGCGGCCGCGAAAGGAACGAGCGATCATGAGCGTGGCCCCGGCGATCGAAACGGTCAAATTGTGCAAGATGTTCGAGGGCACAGCCGCGGTCCAGGACCTCTCCTTCGTCGTCCGATCTGGAGAGATTTTCGGGCTCCTCGGCCCGAACGGCGCGGGCAAGAGCACCACGCTGCGTATGTTGGTGACGCTTCTGGCGCCCACGAGCGGGACCGCGACCGTCGCCGGCTGCGACATCGTCCGCGAGCCCGAGCGCGTCCGGCGCCTCATCGGCTACGTGCCGCAGGAGCGGGCGATCGACCGCTTCCTCACCGGGCGCGAACATCTGCAACTGCTGGGCGCCCTGTACCATCTCTCCCGCGCGGAGACGGAGGCGCGCATCGCGCAATTGCTCAAGTTGGTGGATTTGGAGGCCAAAGCCGACGTGCCGGCCAAAACCTATTCGGGCGGCATGAAGCGCAAGCTCGATATCGCCTGCGGCCTCTTGCCGAATCCCACGCTGCTCTTCATGGACGAGCCGACGCTGGGGCTCGACGTGCAGAGCCGGCTCCGGATTTGGGACTATGTCCGGGGCTTGCGCGAGCGGGGGATCACTGTCGTAATGACGACGAATTATCTGGACGAAGCCGACCAGCTCTGCGACCGCCTGGCGATCATCGACGGGGGCCGCATCAAGGCCCTCGGCTCGCCCGGCGAACTCAAGGCCGGATTGGGCGGCGACATCGTGTCGGTGACGATCGCGCCGGGCGACATCGCCCGGATCGAGCCCTTGGCCTCGGCGGTGAAGGGCCATGCGGCGATCCGTTCGGTGAGCACCAAGCCGACGGGGCTGGACGTGCGCGTCGAGTCGCCCGACAAGGCGCTTCCGGCGATCTTGGAGGCCGCCGGCCGGCTGGGCGTGCGGCTCGAGTTCGTGGATTACCACCGCCCGCGATTGGACGACGTGTTCGTGGCCCACACGGGCCACGCCATCCGGGAAGAATTTCCCAAGGACGAACCGGCCTCATGAACGAATATCGCCAAGAAATCGCGGCGCTGACGATGCGCTGGGTCCGCCGCCTCAGTCGCGAAAAATTCAGCATGCTGTTCACGCTGGTCCAGCCGATGCTGTTCTGGCTCATCTTCTTCGGCAACCTTTTCCAGCGGGCCGCCGACGTCCAAGTCGTGCAGGCGCCCAACTACATCAGCTTCCTGGCGGCCGGCGTCGTGGTGATGACGGTGCTCAACAACGGCTTGGCCGGCGGCGTCGATCTCCTCTTCGACAAGGAAAACGGATTTTTGGAGCGGCTCCTCGCCACGCCCATCCGGCGGACGTCCGTCATCCTCAGCCGCTTTCTGTTCGTCACGACGGTCACGTCCCTGCAAGTCCTCGTCATTTTGGGCGTGGCCTTTTTGTTCGGCGTCCGTCCGGCCACGGGATTCCTCGGCGTGGCCGTGATCGTCGTCATCGGCATGTTGTTCGGCATCGGGCTGACGGCGATCTCGCTGGCCATGGCCTTTTCGGTCAAAAGCCACGGCGACTTCTTTTCCGTGCTGGGGTTCCTCTCCCTGCCGATGATTTTCCTGAGTTCCGCGTTGGTGCCGCTCTCCGCCATGCCGGCCTGGATGGGCGCCTTGGCGCGCTTCAACCCCATGACGTGGGCGATCGACGCCGTCCGTCCGTTGATCCTCTCCGGATGGACGGAGGCCTTGGCGCCCTTGGGCATGGTGCTGATCGTGATGGCGGTCTTCGACGCCCTGTGCCTCTACGGCAGCGCCAAGGTGTTCCGGCGCGCGCTGGGGTAGTCGGCAGGGGAGACGCCCGACGGCGAGATTCGGCCATGTCCATCGCAAACGAAACCCAGATCAAAGCCCTGATCAAGTTGCTCGAGGACGAGAACGCGCGCGTCGTCGCGACGATCCGCCACAAGCTGGTGGAGATCGGCGGCCCCGCCGTACCGTGGCTCCAGGAAGCGGAGATCGAACGGCCCGACATGGCGGCGCGCATCGCCGGCGTGCTCGACGAGATTCGCGGAAGCCAACTGGAGCGGGAGTTCGCGGCCTTGGCGGTGCAGCCAGACGACCGCCTGGATTTGGAGCGGGGCGTATTCCTCCTCGCGCGATTTGCCTATCCCGCGCTCGACGTGCCCGCCTATGTCGGCCGGCTCGACGCGATGGCCGCCGACATCCAAGACCGTCTCGGCCCGCGCATGACGGACGAGGAGACGGTCAAGACGCTGAACCGTGCGCTCTTCACGGAACTCGGCTTCCGGGGCAACAGCAAAAACTATTACGATGTCGACAACAGTTACGTCAACCGCGTGCTGGACCGCCGCACCGGCATCCCCATCAGCCTGTCGGCGGTGTATCTGCTGATCGGCCGGCGGCTGTGCCTGCCGGTGTTCGGCATCGGCATGCCGGGACACTTCCTCGTCTCGTACGAATCGGCACGATACCGGACCTTCGTGGATTGCTTCAACGGCGGAGCGCTGCTCACCGAGAAGGACTGCGCGCGGTTTCTCGTGCAGGCAGGGTATGGGTTCGAGGATCGCTTCCTGGCGCGCACGCCGGTCCGTACCATGCTCATCCGCATGCTCAAAAACCTCGTGGCGATCTACCAGAAGACCGACGATCAGGCGAAAGAGACGCGCCTGAGCCGCTTTATGGAGTTGCTGGAACAGGGAGGTTCCGGCGACGGGTCGTCCATCCCGGCCTAGCGGCCGTCACAGCGTCAGCCGCAGCAAGTCCCGGCCCTTGGTAATCCGCCCCCGAAATCGTGTCGCCGCCTGCCGCCGCACGTCCGCCCGTTCCGCTGCCTCGTAAAAGTGCGAGAGGACGAGGTGCCGCACGTTCGCTTCCTGGGCGACTTGCCCGCAGACATCGGCCGTCATGTGGTTGAAGCCGGCGTGGCCGGCGGGAAACGAACAGTCCAGGACGGCGAGGTCGGCGTTGCGGCAGAGGGCCACCAGGGTCGGGCAATATTGGGCGTCGCCGGAGTAGGCGATCACCTTCCCGCCATATTCCACCCGATACCCCAGGCAGGCCTGCGAGGTGCTGTGCCGGACCGGTCGGGGCGTGATGCGGGTCCGCCCCAGCCGGAAACTGCGCGTGGACACCTCGCGCAGGCGGACGCGAAAGGTCGCCTCCCCGAATGACGGAAACGTTTTCAGGATAGTGCGGAACAGGCGCTTGGTGCCGGGCGGGCCGATGAGCGTAAGGTCCGGTCTGGGACCGACGAACATGGTGTGGCAGAGGGCGTCGAAGAAGAAGGTGATGAAGTCCGAAAAGTGGTCGGCATGATAATGGGTGAAGAGGATATGCGTCAGGGTGTGCCGGTCGACGCCGGCCTTGAGCAGATTGCGCAATGTGCGAGGACCGAAGTCCAACAGCAGTTGCCGGTCGGTTTCGACGAAGTAGCCGGCGGCGGCCCTGGTCGGATGGAGATTGGTGCCCGAGCCGAGAATGGTCAGGCGCACGGCGTCACCGGGGGCGGGGGGCGAGGAAACTGTCGCGCAGGCGGAACAGGGTCGTGCGCAGGTGGTCGGCGTCGTGTTTGGTCAAGGCCCGCTGAAAAAACGGCCGCAGAAAATCGGCATGGGCGGCAAAGGTTTTTTTGAACAGGGCCTGGCCCTTGTCCGTCAGGCAAATCTTGGTGCAGCGGCGGTCGCCGGCCACGTCGTTGCGGCGGATCAGCCCTTTGCGTTCCAAACGATCGAGCACGCCGGTGAGGGTGCCTTTGGTCACGAGGGTGTGCGCGGAGAGGTCGGAGCAGGTGAGGCCGTCCGTGTCGCCCAGCGTGACGATGACGTCGAACTGCGACGGGGTCAGGCGCATCGAGCGGATGTGCCGGCTGTCCTCCCGCCAAAAGGCCAAATAGGCCTCGACCAGGGGCCGGAGCACCTTGAGGTAGGGATCGTCTTTGAAGTCGGGGGCGTCGGACATGACGTCATGATAGTTTGAGTTAGTATGGTTGTCAATCGGCGCGCGGCGCGCGTCTCGCCGTTGACGGCCTGCGAAGGGACCTCCTAAGATGCGCGCCGAGATGGACGGAAGAAGGCGAGAGCGCGACAGCGGCCAGGCCAACCTGACGGTGGTGCTGCTCGTCGTCGGGCTGATCGTGGCCGGCGTCTGGATATGGAAGCGGCTGCCGCCCGACGTGCAAGACACGGTCGTCGATCGCGCCGTGCCCTATTCGCTGGCCGGCGCCGCTCTACTGGCCGCCGTCTGGATCGCGGCGTCGCACTTCCGCCGCCGCCTCCTGGTGCGCCGCCGACGGGATGCGCTGGTCGCACGGTTTCAGCACCTCACCGACAGGGCCAAGCGTCTCGACCTGGCGTTTCAGTTGATCGAATTGAACGGCTATCGCGCCGAGGGACTGGACGCCGTCGCCGAGGCCATGACCGATCTCTTCTTGGACACGCTCAAGACCGCCCTTGACGACAAGCAGCACCGCATTCGCGGCATGGCGGCCAGCCATCTCGGCGCCTTGCAGGCAGCCAAGGCCGTGCCGGCTTTGTTGAAGGCCTTGGAGGACGACCATGCCTATGTGCGCGGATGCGCGGCGCTGGCCTTGGGTCGGATGCGGGCCACGGAGGCCAAGACAAAACTGGCGGAAGTCATGAAGGAGGATTGGGATCAGACGGTCAGGAGCCGGGCGAGGGAAGCGCTCGAACGGATTGCCTGAGGGCGATCATTGCGTGACCCGGTCCAGGGCGGTCTTGTCGGCCGGCGAGAGCCGGTAGCCCTTGTCGAACAGCGCGCTCATGCCGGCCATCAGGGCTTCGAGATTGGACGAGCTGCGAAACGTATCGAATTGCCCGGTGACGGCGGACACTTGTTGCGTCTGGCTCTGCGGCAGGTCGCCACGAAGCCCTAGGGCGTTCAACAGATCGTGCCACTCCGTGCGGCTGTAGCGCGCATCGTCGTTTCGGTCCGCGACCAGCACGAATTCGTAAAAGGTGAGGCTGACGGTCAGGAAAGATTGCTGCCGGCTGAAGTCCTCCCTGGCGGCTTTGAGCCCCTCGGGATAGGCGGCCCGGCAATCAAGTCGCTCGGCCAACCGAAGGGCCTGGCCGGCCGTCGGTCGCCAGGCGACGCCTTGGGATTCGGGCCGGGAAGGAGACTTGTTGTACTCGTGCCGGTAGAACCACTCGGTGCAGGTGTTGGCCCGCGCGAACTGGACCTTGTCGACTTGAATCTGACTGCGGATATGCGCCGTGATCCCGTCGAAGGGGTTGCCTGGCTCGGCCGAAGCTGGTTCTCCCCTGAGCCAGCCCAGGGCGAGCAGGCCGCCGACCAGCACCGTCACACCCAGTAGACGCATGAGCCAGTATACCATGATCTCCGAGAACGTCTGGCGATGACCCCACAGCTTCCCTTGCCCTATCTCACGGCCGATCTCCCCGGCATCGGGGGAGAGATTCGCGTGACACCAGAAGATTTCTGCGTGGAGGAGCGGCCGCTTTATCTGCCGTGCGGCACGGGCGAGCACCTCTATCTGTCGATCACCAAGCGCGGGCTCTCCACGCCGGATTTGGTCGGGCGGCTCTCGTCCACCCTGGGCGTGAAGGCGATGGGCATCGGCGTCGCCGGCCTCAAGGACGCGCGGGCGGTGACGACGCAGATGGTGTCCGTCCACGGCATCGGTGAGGAGCGCTTGGCCCGTCTCCAGCCGGACGACCGGATTCTGGCCGTGCGCGTCTTGGGGCGGCATACGAATCGGCTGCGCACCGGTCACCATGCGGGCAACGTCTTCCGGATCGTGCTGCGGGAGGTGCATGCCGAAGCGCGGGAGCGACTGCCGCCCATTCTGGAGGTGTTGCGCGAGCGGGGTGTCCCCAATTATTTCGGGCCGCAGCGGCAGGGGCGGGAGGGGGACAATTATCTCACCGGCGTGGCGCTGTTGCACGATGCGAAACGGCGGGCGGCCATGTCCCGCGCCAAGCGGATGTGGTACCTCAACGCCTATCAGTCGGTTCTTTTCAACCGCATCCTGGCGAGGCGGATCGACCGGCTGGACCGGATGCTGGTCGGCGATTGGGCCGTCAAACACGTGAACGGCGCCTGTTTCCATGTGGAGGATGCGGCGGCCGAACAGGCGCGGGCCGACGCCTTCGAAATCAGCCCCACCGGCCTGCTCTTCGGGTCGCGCGTGTCCTGGGCGACCGGCGAGCCGGGCGCGATCGAGCAGGCGGTCGTGGCGGAGGAGGGGGCGACGCCCGAGTCGCTCAAGCAGGCGGCGGCCGCCTGCGGCTTCCGCGGCGAGCGCCGCGCGCTGCGCGTGCCGGCGGGCGACGTGACCTGGTCGTTCGAGGAAGACGGCAGCGTCGTCCTCTCCTTCGCCCTCCCCGCCGGCGCCTACGCGACCAATCTGCTCCGCGAAGCGATGAAAACCGGCAGACCCGACGCCGGTGTGTGAGGGAGCCTGGGCGCTGGCCGGTTTAGCGAGTCGTTTCTCCATCCAGAGAGTTGCAGGTCGCAAAGGGGGTCGGCTAGAGTAGCGGGCCGGATCGGAACGGGATCGAGCCTAGCCGGCGGCGCCAACCCCATCAAGGAGTTTCGTCTTGTCCATGACCGCTCCATCTGCCTGGTCAGGCCGCGCGTCTGCACCCGAGCCCCCCTCCACCCGATCTGTCCGCCTTGCCGACGCGGCCTCCAGACGGTGGGCGCGCATTGGGGCCCTGATCTGTTGCCTGCTGGTGGTCGCGATCCTGACGGGCTGGCTGGGCAGGCTGACGGCAGATCCGGCGGGTACCTTGCCCATTCCCCCCTGGAGCATCGGGCTGGCGCTCCTCAGTAGTCTCGCGCTTGCGCTCTTCGGCGCCGGCTGGATGGCACGTTCGCTGCTGAAGACCGGCCCCTCTCGGTTGACCGGTGCAGTGACGGCGAATGAACACCGGCCGTCTCCTGTCTCGACAGATTCATTGTCGCCATTCCCTGCCGCCGAGCACGCGTCGTCAACCGGCGGCGGGCCTTCGACGGAAGGGCGGCGACAGCCCGCCGACGATCTGCAAGGTCTCCTCAATACCCTGCCCGGCGTCGTCTTTCGATATCGGCTCGATGCCGATGGCGTGCAGCGGTTTCTGTCCCTGAGCCGGGGAACCGAGGCGCTGCTCGGCATCGGCCATGAACGACTGACGGCCACTTATGGGCTCTTCTGGGACCGAATCGTGCCGCAGGACGTGCCGCCCTTTCGCGAGGCCGTCCGACTGTCGGCTGAGACGGCGAGTCCCGCGTCGTTCGAGTTTCGCCTCAGGGCACAGGACGGTTCCGTGAAGTGGATTCGATGGCAGGCGGCGCCCCAGCCACCGGAGACGGACGGGAGCGTGACGTGGCACGGTCTGATGGCCGAGGTGACCGATCTCAAGCGAACCGACGATCGGCAGGCCAAGATCCACGCGGCCTTGTCGGCGTTCGGCAACGAGGCGGACGAGAACATCGGCCGGCTCACGGAAGTGTGCGGCTCCCTGTTGGGGGCAACGATGGCTCTGTACCATCGGCTGGAACAGGGCACGCTGCGCACCGTCGGCCGCTGGAACGTGCCCGAGGGGTTTGCGGTTCAGGGCGATCCGAACGGCTCCGTCTGCGGCGACGCGATTCGCCGGGCCAGCGACCGCGTGCTGGTCGTGCGGGACCTGCCGCGCACCGCCTATGCGCAGACGGACCCCATGCTGCACGGCACCGCGCTGCGCACGGCCGTGGGCAAAGTGGTGTTCTGCGGCGGCGAGGTGGTCGGCGCCCTCTGTCTCCTGTTCGACCGCAACATGGTCCCGACGGACCCGGATGAAACGGTGTTGGGCCTCCTGGCCGCCTCGATCGGCGGCGAAGAACTGCGGCGCCGAACCGAAACCGCGCTCGGCGACAGCGAAGAACAAGTCCGGCGCTTGCAGCGCATGGACGCGATCAGCCGGTTGGCGGGCGGCATCGCCCACGAGTTCAACAATCTGCTGACGACCGTCGTCGGGCACGGCCGCTTGCTGTTGCAGGCCGCCGATGTCCGCAGCCCGTCGCGCCAGCCGTTGGCGGAGATGACGGAGGCGGCGGATCGCGCCGCGGCCTTGACCCGCCATTTGCTGGCGTTCAGCCGCAAGCAGCCGCGCGAGCTGCAACGGCTCGTCCTCAACGACATCGTCGCCGCCCAGGCGCCGCTGTTGCAAAGCATGTTGGGGGAGCGGCACCGCATCCTGACCGATTTGTCGCCCTCCGTAAGCCCGGTGCTGGCCGATGCGATACAGCTCGAGCAGGTCTTGCTGCATCTTTGTCTCAATGCGCGCGACGCCATGCCCACCGGCGGCACGATCACGCTCCGAACCTCCACCATCCAGGTGGCGCCGCCCGCCGTCGAACGGCAGCTTCGCAGCAGACCCGGCGCGTACGTGATCCTGGCCGTCGAAGACCAGGGCACGGGCATGGATGAGTTCGTGCAGGCCCATTGTTTCGAGCCGTTTTTTACGACCAAGCCAAGGACCGATGCGACCGGCTTGGGGCTGTCCACCGTCTATGGGATCATGAAACAAAACGAAGGCACCGTCACGGTCGACAGCGCGGTCGGGCGGGGAACCACCATGACCCTCTATTGGCCGCAGGCCGAGGCGCCGTTCCAGCCGATTTCTCGGAAGAAGGACGAAGCCGCGGACGTAGCCGGCCAGGGGCAAGAAACGGTGTTGCTGGTCGAAGACGACATGGGGCTGCGGACGGTGCTCGCGCGCGTGCTCGGCCGGCAGGGCTATAGGGTGCTCGACGCCTCGTCGGGAGCCGCTGCGATGGGGTTGGCGTCGCGGCATGGCGGCCCGATCCACGTGCTGGTTACCGACTTGGTCATGCCGGAGCTCAGCGGCCTCGATCTCGCGCGGCTCTTGAAACCGACGCGGCCGGGCATGAAGGTCATCTATATCTCCGGCTATCCGGATACGTCGGTCGTGCAGCCGGCCGTCAACGATCTCCAGGCCGTCCTGCTGCAAAAGCCCTTCGGTCCGGAGGCCCTGTTGCGCACCGTTCGGTCGGTGCTCGACGCGGAGGAGCCGGCCGGGTGAACGGATCGTGACGACCCGCGCGCGACAGATCGCCGTGATCGGCGCCGGAGCTTGGGGCACGGCCCTCGCGTGGCATCTGGCTTCGCGCGGGGCACGGGTGCGGCTCTGGGCCTTCGAACCGGAAGTCGTCGCGTCCATCGGGGCCACGCGAATCAACGAACGGTACCTGCCGGGCCTGGCCTTGCCGGCGCAGATCGAGGCGACGGCGTCGCTGGAGGAGGCCGGTCATGGGTGCGAATGGGTGCTCTTCGCTGTGCCCTCCCATGCCGCACGGGCCATCTTGGTGAAGCTCGCGCCGATGTTGCAGGAGCCCGTGCCGATCGTCAGCGCGACCAAGGGCATCGAAGAAGGCAGCTTCAAGCTCATGACGCAGATCATGGAAGAGGTGTTGCCCCAGTCCTGCCACGAGTCGCTGGCTGTGTTATCTGGGCCGAGTTTCGCCACGGAAGTGGCGCGCGGGTTGCCCACGGCCGCGACGCTGGCCGGACGGCGCGACGAGGTCGTCGCAAATCTCCAGCAGGCCTTGATGGGACCGGGGTTCCGGATCTATCGGAGCGCCGATCCCATCGGCGTACAATTGGGCGGCGCGCTCAAAAACGTCATTGCCGTGGCCGCCGGCATCGTGGACGGACTGGGGTTGGGGGCCAATGCCCGTGCGGCTCTGATCACGAGGGGCTTGGCCGAAATGGTCCGGCTGGGGGCGGCGATGGGGGCGGACCCGCGAACCTTCTACGGCCTCTCGGGCATCGGGGATTTGGTCCTGACCTGCACCGGCGAACTCAGCCGCAACCATACGGTCGGCGTGCGGCTGGGACGGGGCGAATCGCTGGACGCCATCCTGGGCACCTTGTCGGCGGTGGCGGAAGGGGTGCGGACCTCGCGGGCGGCGATGGGCCTGGCCGATCGGCATGGCGTCGAGATGCCCATCGTGCGGGAGGTCCATGCCGTGCTGTTCGGCGGCAAGCCCTGCCGGCAGGCCGTGGCCGACTTGATGGAACGATCGGCCAAGGCCGAGACGGGCTGGTAACGGCCGACGCTGGCGCCTAGCCGGCAGGGATGGACGAACGATGACCCAAGATCAACTCCTCCGGCTGTTGGAAGACGTGAGGCGGGCGCGCCGTACCGTGACGCAAGCGCTGGCCGATCTCCAAGCCCTGCCGTACGAAGATCTCGGCTTCGCCTCGCTGGACCACCATCGGGCGATCCGGCAAGGGTTCCCCGAAGTCATTTTTTGCGAAGGCAAAACGACGCGGCAGATTACGGCGATCGCCCGCAGCCTCTTGAAGCGCGGCGGCCCCATGCTCGCCACGCGCGTGTCGCCGGAAGCCGCCCGCGCGCTGAAACGCGTGCGCGGGAGGGTGGAATATTCGGAATTGGCCCGCACCGTCGTCGTCCGCCGGCCGCGCCGCCGCCTCGTGGGAGAGGTATTGATCGTGACGGCAGGGACGGCCGACGTACCGGTCGCCGAAGAAGCCCGGATCACCGCCGAGGTGATGGGCAGCCGCGTGGACACGCTGTACGACGTGGGCGTGGCCGGCATTCACCGGGTGCTCAACCGCACCCCGCGGCTGCAGCGGGCTCGTGTGCTCGTGGTGGTCGCCGGGATGGACGGCGTGCTGCCCAGCGTGGTGGGCGGGGTGGTCGAACGGCCGGTGATTGCCGTGCCGACGAGCCGCGGCTATGGGGCGAGCTTCGGCGGGCTGGCCGCGTTGCTGACGATGCTCAATGCCTGCGCGGCGGGCGTCGGCGTCATGAACATCGACAATGGATTCGGGGCCGGCTGCCTGGCCCACCGCATCAATCTGCTCGGAGAGCCCGTCATTTCACGTCCATGACGGTCAGCTTGGGCCAGGACACCATGTGGGTGTGCGGCCCGTTCTCGCCGATCGCCAGGAGCTTCGCTTGAATCCGCACGTCGTACGCACCGGGCGTCACGGCCCGCCGGTGGAGGTCCGTGCCGTCCCATGTCAACACCACGGTCGTCCGGGATTTGGCGTCGGGCAGGTCGGCGGCCGGCAGGGAGAGGGCCTCGACGGGTTGGCGGTGCGAGAGGAATCGGATCGACGTCTTGGACGGCGACGCGATCAGCAGCGAGATGTCCAGGAGCGTCCGGGGATCGAGGTCTTTCGGCAATTCGACGGCGACGGCGATGTCGACCGCTCCCTCGCCGGTTCGATAGCCCAGCGGGTCCGGTGTCACGGAGACGATCCGCAAATCCGGCTGCGGGCGGTACGGCGCTTTCCGCTTCGCCGCCGCGTCGTCGCTCGGCGCGAGCCCCGCCACGAGCACCGCGAGGCCGCAGCAGAACGCGACGGCGCGGCGCATGGCGACCCGGGGTTGTGTGGCTGGTGATCGATGCAACCGAGATCCGTGTCAACGTGGTCGAAATGGCGAGGGCCTGGATACCATTGCGCCGGGCGGCCTGTCAATCGTCGCTGTGCCGTTCGTTGCCGCTGGTCGGAGCCATGCGTTAAGATGGCGCCCGTACGTGGGTCGTGACTCGGAGGACGCGTGCCGCATCTGCACATCGACGGGTTTTCCGGCGTTGCCGGAGACATGCTGCTGGGGGCGCTGGTCGACGCGGGACTGCCGTTCGACGCCTTGGCGCGCGGGCTGAAACCCGTGCGGTCCGGCGAGTATCGGCTGCGTGCGGCGCGCGTGCGGCGCGGGGGCATCGCGGCGACCAAGGTGGATGTCGTCATCAGCCGGGGCTTCGGGCGCGCATTGTCCCTCGCGCAGATCGACCGGACCCTCGCCGGCGCCCGCGCGTTGCCGGCGGATGTTCGCGAGCGGAGCCGCGAAGTCTTTCGGCGGTTGGCCGAGGCGGAGGGCCTGGCGCACGGCGTCAAGCCGGCCAAGGTCCACTTTCACGAAGTCGGCGTCGTGGATTCGCTCGTCGACGTGGTCGGGACCGTCCTGGGCTGCCACCTGCTGGGCGCCGCGCGCATCACCGCCTCGCCCGTCAACCTGGGGGCCGGGACGGTGCAAACGGCTCACGGCCGCTTGCCGGTGCCGGGCCCCGCCGTGGCCGCATTGGCCAGGCGGGCCCTCGTGTACAGCGACGGTCCTCAGAAGGAATTGACCACGCCGACCGGTCTGGCCTTGGTGACGGTGTTGGCGGAGCAGTTCGGCCCGCTGCCGCTGATGCGGCCGAGCGCCGTCGGCTACGGGGCGGGGACGCAGGAGTTCGAAGACTGGCCCAATGTCCTGCGTCTGTTCGTCGGCGAGCCCGTGGGCGGGCCGAACGGCGCCGAGGACACGATCGTGCAGGTGGAAACGAACCTCGACGATTTGAATCCGCAAGCCTACGACGCGGTTATGGCGCGGCTGTTCGACGCTGGCGCGCTGGACGTGACGCTCGCGCCGGTCATCATGAAACAGGGACGTCCCGGCATTGTCGTGTCGGCCCTGGCTCCCCGGTCCGGCGCTACGGCCGTGGCGGACGTCCTCTTGCGCGAGACGACCACGCTGGGGGTGCGGATGCAGGAGGTTCGGCGGCTGACGCTGGCGCGGCGCATGGAGACCGTGACGCTGCACGGTGCCGCCGTCCATATCAAGGTGGCGGAACTGGGCAACGGTTCGGTCAAAGCGGCGCCCGAATATCGGGATTGCCGGAAGATCGCCGACCGGATCGGGCGGCCGGTGCGGGACATCATGGAAGAGGCCATGCAGGCCTATCGCCGAGGGACGAGCCGGACACGCCGTCGCGCGAGAACGAACGTATGAACGGCGACGTGTCGGCGGTGGGCCAGGGCGAACGGGACACGGCGCTGTGACGACGTTGCTCTACGTGCTGCTGTTCGGGGTGTCCGTCGCCGTGACGCTGGGCGGCTGCGCGCTCTTCACGAACGGCATCGAGTGGCTGGGCAGGCGGCTCAAGGTTCCGGAGGGAGCGGTCGGCAGCATCTTCGCCGCGATCGGGACGACGCTGCCGGAAACCTCCATTCCCGTCATCGCGATCTTTTTCGGCAGCACGGTCGAGCAGCGGGATGTCGGGTTGGGAGCGATTCTCGGCGCGCCCTTCATGTTGAGCACGCTGGTCCTGCCGATCCTGGCCGGCCTGCTCGTGCTCTACGCGACGCTCGGTAAACGGCCGGGCCGCTTCGCACTGGAATACGGCGAAGTTCGCCTCGACCTCATGTGTTTCCTCGCCGCCTACGCAGTGGCGATCGCCTGCGCGTTCGTCCCCTCGCGGTGGCTGCACGGGCTCGCGGCCGTGGGGCTGTTGCTGCTCTACACCTTGTACGCGAAGGCGAAATTTGCCGGCAACGCGGAGGCGCAGGGCGAACTGGGGCCGCTCCTGTTCGCGCGCCGTGCGGCTACGCCGGCTTTTGCGGCGATCGCGCTCCAGGGCCTGGTGGGCTTGGCCGGGCTGATCCTCGGCGCGCATCTCTTCGTGACGACGGCCAAGGGGTTGGCTGCGGCATGGCAGGTGTCGCCGCTGCTGCTGGCCTTGGTCATCGCGCCGCTGGCCACGGAATTGCCGGAAATGTCGAACAGTTTTCTCTGGCTCTATCGGCGGAAAGACAATTTGGCGGTCGGCAACGTCACCGGCGCCATGGTGTTCCAAGGCACGGTGCCCGTCTCGGTCGGGCTGCTGGGCACCGACTGGGCCTTGGAGCCCGTGGCCTTGGCGACGATGGGGCTGGCCGTCGTGGCGATGGGTATGAGCTTGGCCCAGTTGGTGGTGAGCGGGTGGTGGCGCCCTTGGTTGCTGGGCTCCGGCGCCGTCCTGTACCTGGGCTACTCCCTCTATCTCTATGGGCGGTGACGGCGATGGGCCTGAACCATTCGCCTGCGGCGCAGGCCGCGGCGCTTGGAGCGTCGCGCGAGGCGGAGATTCGTTGGGTCCTCTGGGCCGTGCTGCTGCTCAACCTGGCCGTCGCCGGCGCGAAATTGTTGTACGGCCTGGCCACGGCGTCGTTGAGCATGCAGGCCGACGGGTTCCATTCGCTGTTCGACGGCATCTCCAACGTCGTCGGCCTCATCGGCATGAAGCTGGCCGCGGCGCCGCCGGACCGGCATCATCCTTATGGGCACAAGAAATACGAAACGCTGGCCGCCGGCACGATCGGCGCTATGTTGGTGGCCACGTGCCTCTATTTGGTCTGGAGCAGTTATGTCCATTGGCGGACCCTGGCGGCGCCGGACGTGACGGGGACCAGCTACGCGGTCATGCTGGGTACGATGGCCGTGAACTTCGGCGTGATGCAGTGGGAGCGTCGCAAGGGACGGGAGTTGAAAAGCGAAATCCTGGTCGCAGATTCGCACCACACGGGCAGCGATCTCCTGACCTCCGTGTCGGTGCTGGCCGGCTTGGCGGCCGTGCAACTCGGGTATCCCGTCATGGATCCGGCGATCGCGCTCTTCATTGCGGCGGTCATCGCCTGGACGGCCTGGCTGGTGCTGTCCGAAGCCTCGCAATCCCTCACCGATCGGGCGCGGCTCGATCCGGATGCGGTGCGGGCCGTGGTGCTGCGGCACGCCGGCGTGGTGGATTGCCACGAGGTCCGGACACGCGGCCTGCCGGACCATATTTTCGTGGACCTGTCGATCCATGTTCCCGGCCACATGACCGTCGCCGAGTCCCATGACTTGGCCCATCTGGTCGAAACGGCCATCAAGGAGCGATTCGAGGGCGTGGCGGAGGTGATCGTACACGTCGAGCCGGACGGGTATCCCTGCGAGGGCGCGTCGTGAGCCGAGTGCGCGCAAAGCGGCCGATGCCGATCTTGGGCCTGACGATGGGCGATCCGGCCGGCATCGGTCCAGAGGTCATTGCCAAGGGCCTGGCCCGTCCAGAGATCGGGCGGTTGTGCCGTCCGCTCGTAATCGGCTCGCCGGAGGTCATGCAGCGAACCGTCCGTTCGCTCAAGCTCCCGCTCCGCGTCGTACGCGTGCGTGCGCATGAGCACCAAGAGGTGTGGCGTGACCGGCGCGTCATGCCGGTCCTCGATCCGCTGGCTCGTCCGCTGGGGCCTTACCGGCTCGGCCGCATCGGGTCGAAGACCGGGGCGGCGTCGGTGGCATACGTGACCAAGGCGGTGCGCTTGGCGGAAGCCGGATGCATCGACGCGATGGTGACGGGCCCGATCAATAAAGAAGCGATCAACAAGGCCGGGTTTGACTATCCCGGCCATACGGAACTCCTGGCCGATCTGACCAGGACCCGGGAATCGGGCATGATGATCGTGGGCGGTCCGCTCAAGATCATGTTCGTGACGACCCATGTGGCCTTGCGGGACTTGCCGTTGCGATTGACCTCGGCCGGCATTGCGAAGGCGATTCGGCTGGCCCACCTGGCCATGACGCGGTGGTTCGGCCTGCCGAAGCCCCGCATCGGGGTGGCGGCATTGAATCCGCACGCCGGGGAGCACGGTCTGTTCGGCGACGAGGAACGCCGCCTCATCGCGCCCGCCGTGAAACGCGCGCGGGTGTTGGGCATCGACGCCAGCGATCCTCTGCCGGCCGACACGCTCTTCGGCAAGGCGGCGCGCGGGCAGTATGACGCCGTCGTGGCCATGTACCACGACCAGGGCTTGATCCCCCTGAAACTTGTGGCCTTCGGGACCTGCGTCAACATGACGGTGGGGCTGCCCATCGTTCGGACATCGGTGGACCACGGAACGGCCTACGACATCGCCGGCAAGGGCCTGGCCGACCCCGGCAGCTTGATCGAGGCGGTCAAACTGGCGGCGACCTTGGCACGAAGGAGACGACGACATGGCTGATCGCGCAGCGGCCCTTGCGGCTATCCAGCAACAGAGGCAGGAACTCGACGCTTTGCTGGCGCAGACGACCAAAGATCTCAACACCGTGGCGGGCCACGAACGGCTCGGTAAGTGGAAGGCGAAAACCGTCGCCCTGTTCGAGCAGCAGGTCGGGCCGGCCGAGGCCAAGAAGCTTCAGCAGTCCAACCCGGGGCCGTCGTTCACGAGCGATTTTCTCGACGAGTTCACCGACAATGTGGACCATTACTGCACGATCTTGTCGGCGATCCAGAAGGACGTGCAGAACCGTCCGGCATGACGGCCCCGATGTCCCGTTCCTCCGGCTTGCGTCCCCGCAAACGCTTCGGCCAGCATTTTCTCGTCGATCCCAACATCGTCCGGAAGATCCTCGACTTGGCGGCGGTCCAGCCACAGGAGACCGTCCTGGAAATCGGGCCTGGCCGCGGCGTGCTGACGAGGCCCCTGTGCCGCGCCGCCAAGGAAGTGGTGGCCGTGGAGATCGACCGCGACCTCGGCCGGCACCTGACACAGGAGTTGGCCGACTGCGCCAATCTCCGTTTGCACGTCGGCGACGCGTTGGCCTTCGACTACGCGACCCTGCCGGCCGGTACGGCGATCGTCGCGAACCTGCCCTACAACATCTCCACCCCCCTGCTGTTCACCTTTCTGACGCACCGTGCGCAGATCGATCGGATGGTGCTCATGGTGCAGAGCGAGGTGGCGCGCCGGTTGGTTGCCAAGCCGGGCACGAAGGACTATGGCGTGCTGTCGGTGCTGGTCCAGGCCTGGTGCGAGGCCTCCCTGGCCTTTCGCGTGTCACGGCGCTGTTTCGTGCCGCCGCCCGAGGTGGAATCGGCCGTGGTCTGGCTGCGCCCTGTGCCGGCGCCGGCGGTCGGCGATCCGGGCCACTTCGCGCGGGTCGTCAAAGCGGCCTTCGCCCACCGCCGCAAAACCCTGGGCAATTCGCTCCGCGACGAGGGGTATGACGCGGACCGCCTGACCGCCGCCCTGCGGCGCGCCGGACTCGACCAGGGCCGGCGCGCCGAAACGCTCGCCCTCCGCGAGTTCGCGGCATTGTCCGACGCCCTGGCCTTCGCCGATTCGGGCCTTTGAAAACCGGCCGATGCTGTGTTAGCATCCGCGCCCATGGGTGCCTCGACCACGGCGAAGCGGGGCGATGCCCGCCCGGCTTCTCGTGAGCCCTCCCCGGTCAAACCGGTCAAACATGAAGTGATCGGCGTCCTGCTGATCACCGTCAGCCTGCTGATCCTCCTCAGTCTCTTGTCCTTTGCCTCGACCGACCGCGTCCTGTTCTCCGACGAACCTGTCAACGGCCCTGCGGCTCCGACGACTCGCAATATGATCGGCACCGTCGGCGCCACGCTGGCAACGGGCCTCTTCTGGCTGCTCGGGGGCGGCGCCTATCTGCTGCCGCTGTTGTTAGGTATGGTGGGGGGACGCTGTTTTGTCGCGGGACCGGTCACGGTCCAGGTTCGAAGCGCCGCCGGCTCCTGCGCGGCGGTCGTCTGTTTGAGCGGGCTCCTTCATCTGGAATTGCCTGCCGTGCCGACGATTTTGAACGGGTGGGTCTGGCCGGGCATGGGCGGGGGGCGTCTGGGCTACTATCTGGCCGACGGCCTCCGGGTCTACTTTGCCAGTACCGGCTCGCACATCCTCGTGCTGGCCGGGCTGTTGGTGTCGCTGCTCCTGGCGACGCCCATGTCCTTGGTTGATCTTTGGGCGCGGCTGCCCGGTTGGTGGGCGGCCTGGCGCGAGCGGTTTGCCGCCTTGAGACCGGAACAGCCGGAGCCGTCAGAAACGACGGAAGAACCGTCGGCGGAAGCGGCCAAAAAAGCCAAGCCGAAGCCGGTCAAAATCGTCCGGCCTCCCGACATCGAGCCAATGGCTCCGGCAGCGGACGGGCCGGTGGCGGCCCCATCGATCGAAATGCCGGAACCGGAGGTGGCCGTGGAACCGGCGGAAACCCTGCTCCCTGTCCCCTCCAAATCGGCCAAGCAGAAAAAAGCCAAAAAGAAGGAGCAGCCGGAAGAGGAGGTCCTGGCACCGGCAGCCCCGTTCCCGACGGTCTTTGGCAGTTATACGCTCCCGGACCCTCGCGACCTGCTCAGCGATCCTCCGGCCCCGGCCGGCCAGATGACCGACGAGGAACTCAAAGCCCAGTCCGAAGTGCTGACCAAGGCCCTGGCCAATTTCGGCATCGAGGGCAAGGTCACGGAGGTGCATCCGGGGCCGGTCGTCACCATGTACGAGTTCGAGCCGGCACCCGGCGTGAAAGTGGCCCGCATCGTCAATTTGGCCGACGACCTGGCCCTGGCCATGAAGGCCACGACACTGCGCATCGTCGCGCCGATTCCCGGCAAGTCGGTCGTCGGCGTGGAGGTGCCCAACCGCTTCCGCGAGACGGTCTCGTTCAAGGAAATTCTATTGAGCGAAGACTTCCAGAAGTCCCGCTCGAAGCTGACCTTCGCGATCGGCAAGGACATCTTCGGCAAACCGGCCACGTCGGACTTGAAGACCATGCCGCACCTCCTGGTAGCGGGAGCGACGGGCGCCGGAAAGAGCGTCGGGCTCAATACGATGTTGTTGAGCATCCTGTTTTCCGCGCGGCCTGACGAAGTCAAGCTGATGCTCGTCGACCCCAAGATGCTCGAGCTGCAACTCTACGACGGCATTCCGCACCTCTTGCGGCCGGTCATCACCGACGCCAAATCGGCGGCGCGCGGCTTGGGGTGGGTCGTCCAGGAAATGGAGCGCCGCTACAAGCTGCTGGCCGAGGCCGGCGTGCGGAACATCGACTCCTACAATCGCAAGGTCGCCGAGCTGCAGGGCGTCGAGCCGAAGGCCGAGCCGGAAGGGCAGATGGGCCAGGCCGGCACGGCGGAGGCGGCCGGGCCGACGCCGGACTATCTGTCTGAGGAGGCCCGGCTGTCGGTCGGCGAGAGCGCGGTGCCGGAGGCCGTGCAGCCGGTCGGGTCCGTCACGATGCCCAAGACGCCCCCGACGCCGCTGCCCTATATCGTGGTGATGATCGACGAGCTGGCCGATCTCATGATGGTGGCGCCGAAGGAGGTCGAAGAAAAAATCGCGCGGCTGGCGCAGATGGCTAGGGCCTCCGGTATCCACCTGGTGCTGGCGACGCAGCGGCCGTCGGTGGACGTGCTGACCGGCTTGATCAAGGCGAATTTCCCGGCGAGAATCGCCTTTCAAGTTTCGTCCAAGACCGACTCCCGCACGATCTTGGACGCCAATGGCGCCGAAGCCCTTCTGGGACGCGGCGACATGCTCTACCTGGCGTCGGGCACGGGCCGTCTGGCGCGGCTGCACGGATCGTTCGTGTCGGACGACGACGCCCGTCGCGTGGTGGAGCATGTGAAACAACAGGCCGCCCCCGTGTATCTGGAGGAACTGCAATCCTTGACCAAGCAGGAAGAGGCGGCGGAGCAGGACGGCAAGGACGACGTCTACGAGCAGGCCAAGGAACTGGTCCTCTCGTCCGGGCAGGCGTCGGCCTCGATGATCCAGCGGCGCCTGCGGGTGGGTTATCCGCGGGCGGCCCGGATGATCGAGCAGATGGAACGGGAGGGCATCGTGAGCGCCCCGGCCCGCGACGGGCGCCGGGAAGTGCTGGGACGCAAGGGCCCGGTCGGAGAGGAGTCGGAATGACACGGACGGCATCGTGGATCGTCGCGGCCGTGCTGCTGGCAGGCGTTTTCGCACCGCCGGCTTGGGCCGAAGACGTCAAAGAGGTGGTCAAGAAGCTGCAAGCGCGGTACGAGCAGACGAAGGACCTCTCGGCGCAATTTACGCAGACGACGAAAATCGAAGGTTTTGCCACGCCGATCACGTCGAGCGGGCACGTCTACATCAAGAAGCCCGGCCGGCTGCGCTGGGACTATCTGGAGCCCAACGTGGAAGAAATCTACGTGACGCAGGACGATGTCAAGATGTACGTGCCCGAACACAAACAGGTCTTGGTGGGCAAACTCACGCAGATGACGGCCTCGCAGGCCCCCTTGGAACTGCTGCAAGGCGCGGCCAAACTCGAGGAGCACTATACGATCGATCCGGCGCCGTCGGAGGCGAAGGGCGAAGGGGGGATCCCGCTGATTCCGCTGATCCCCAAGCAGGAGGCGCACGAGTCCTTGCGGACGGTCGCGCGCATCGTCGTGGAAGTCCAGGCCAAGACCTATTTCATCAAGCGCGTGGCGATCCACGAAACGGGCGGTAACGTGTCGACGTTCGAATTCAGCCACCTCAAGGCGAATGCCGGGCTGAAAAACGCCTTCTTCGAATTCAAGACGCCGCCCGGCGTCGAGGTCGTGAAAGCGCCGACCCTGTCTCCGCCGTAGCGCCGTCGGCGCCGGCCAGGGGGATCGTGAAGGAGAAGCGGGAGCCGCCGCCCGGCGTGCTGGTAACCTCGATGCGCCCGCCCTGCAATTCGATCAGACTCTTCGTGATGGTCAGGCCCAACCCGGCTCCGCGCGCTTCATGGGGCGCGGAATCGCTGCGATAAAACCGGTCGAAAATCTTCTCCAGTTCGTCCGGGGCGATGCCGATGCCCGTGTCGATGACGGAGACGTGGGCGAAACGTCCTCCGGTTCGCCCGAGTTCGAGGCGGACCTCGCCGCCGGGAGGCGTGAACTTGATCGCGTTCTGCACCAGGTTCGTCAGGATCTGCGTCAACTTGTCGCGGTCCGCCGTGACGTCCGGCAGGCACGGCGAGGGCGCGAGGTGCAAGGTCAGCCCACGGTCTCGCGCCATCGGCTGGAGCGACTCCAAGACCTCTTGCGCCAGCAGGTCCAGCGGCAGCGCCACAGGCTCCAAATGGACGGCGCCGCTTTCGATGCGGGAGAGGTCGAGCAATTCGTTGGTCATGCGCGTCAGCCGGTCGGCATTGGCCTTGATGCGCTGCAAATAGCGGATTTGCTTGTCGTTGACGGGCCCGCCCAACCCGTCCAGCAGGTTTTCCACATAGCCCTTGATCGCCGTCATCGGCGTGCGCAGTTCGTGCGACACGATCGAGACGAAGGCCGACTTCAAATGGTCCAACTCACGGAGCTGGCCGTTGGCGTCCGCCAGTGCGCGGTTGGCCCGCTCCAGTTCGCCGGTACGGGCGGCGACTTTTGCCTCCAAGCTCTGGTTCAGCGCCTCGATTTCCGCGTTGGCTTCGGCGTTGTCGAGCGCGATGGCCACTTGGTTGCCCAGCGTCATCAGGACGTTCAAGTCGCTTTGCGAGAGGCTGCCGGGGTCCGTGCGATTGACCGTCAAGGCACCCACGATACGTCCACGGACCTTGAGCGGCACGGAGACGAAGCATTGCGAATGCGTCAGACGGGCCAGCTCCCGGTGCGCCGGATGGAGCCGCTCCCAGGCGTCCGCCAAGTCGGTGAGCAGGACCGGCTCGCCGCGAAGAAAAATGACGCCTTCGACGGTCGAGGGATCGGACACGGGGATTTCGAGCGACGCGAGGAACGCTTCGACCTCGTGGGAGACGCCTACGATGCGAATCGGCTTGATCGTCTGCCGGTCCGGCAGCCACCGGGACAGGAGCGCTCGGTCGTAGTGCAGGTCGTGCAGGAGGGCCTGCAAGACGGTTTCGTACAGAGCTTCGCGGTCGCGCGTCGAGGCGAACAGCAGCCCTGTCCGGTGCAGCGTGGTCAATTCGCCGAGCCGCCGCCGCAGTTCGACGGTCGAGCCTTCCAGATCCAAATAGGCTTCGCGCAGTTCCTCGTGCCGCGTTTCCATGCTGGCGACCTGCTCCTGAATCAGGCGGTCCCGTTCCGCCGAGCGGCGGCGGACGAGGTGCCAGGCGGCGCCCACGGAGCCTGCAGCCAGAAACGCCAGGGGGAAGACGAGCGACTCACCGAGTGACCACTGGGGAAAGGCGATCGCCCCTGCGGCAAAGAGCGTCAGACTGCCGATCGGCACGGACGCCAACCAAGGCCAGCGGATGGCTTCATCCGGCTCCCAGGTGAATTCCCATTCGCAGTATTCGTCACCGTAGGCCATGCAGGACAAGTCCCGCACCGTGGCCGGCTTGCGCTGGTGGATCAATTCGGGCACGGCCACGAGCCCGCCTTTCGACGCCCAGCAGACTTGCGCCGCGCAGGCTTTCAGGTAGGGGCCGAACTGGCGTTCGACGGCCTCGGTGAACTTCATGCGCAGGCGGGCGGAGCAGTCGGTGACGGCCACGGCTTCCAAGTGCAGGGAGCCCTTCACGAACTTTTCGCCGAAGTGCGAGAACATTTTGTAGATCTGCGGGATCGAAAACGGCCGGCCGAGGGTTTGAATCGTCGGCGAGAGGAACTTGTGCTTGCCGACACGGAAGGCGAAATCCGCCTCGCCGGACAGGGCGATGCAGAATTCGGCCAGGTAGGCGGTGAATTCGTACGAGTAACTGTGCCACATGTTCTTGAGGAAGGCCGGGGTCACGTGATAGGCCGGATCGCGAATCCGTTCGTTCAATCGGCGGCACAAGACCTCGACGGCGTGGATGCCGACCTCCGGCCCGCGGCCGCGCGCGACCACTTCCTCCAGATACTCGACATGGGCGCGGATGGTCATGCCGCTCACGTCGCGGATCTTGCGGCCGTCGGCTTCCGTGCCGAAGGGCCGGTGAGCCATCAGACCCTTTTCCAAAATCGTATGGTTTCGAGGAAGGAGGGGTGTATCGGACATAGGGACCTCGCGCGCTGATAGAACACAGTTGGGGGCCAGTGCGGAGCTAGCAGTAGCGGGGCTGGTGCGGAGTGTCAATCCGTGAATGCCGCAGAAGCGCTGAGTAAGCGTACTCAGCGCAGGCCTTGCCAGGAAGAGCGGACGTTATTGGTGCAGGTGTTTGAGAGCGGCCGCGCAGAGGATGATGAAGACGCCGGTCCAAAAGGCCAGCTTCTGGAAGGGGATGGGCTCCTGGAATTGCTCTTCCCGCTCCTCCTCAGTCTCCTCCCCCGTCCGTTCGGTTCGGAAGATGACCGTGTAGAGGAACAAGGTCAGGATGCCCAAGACGAGAAAGAGCTTGATGAAGAAGACCGTCAGATACTTGATGTGGTGGGGAATCCCGTCACCGGTCTGGGATACCAGCAGCCGGTTGACGTAGTGTAGGTTGATGCCCCCGGTAAAGAGGAGCACGGCCAGCAGCGCGCCGACGATTTTTTTGTAGCGCACGTAGATGGCGTCCACGACCGGCTTGACGTATTCGCGGGGGACGGCCGTCTGGAGCGACGGCGTCAGCACCATGACGAGAAAGGCCAGCCCGCCGATCCAGATGATGGCCGATAGCAGGTGAAACCAGTGGTTGACAATGGGGATCAGCTGGCCGAGATCGAGCAGGAGTGATTGCGTCGCGTCCACGTGACGGGTGCCTCAGAATTTGAATACGGGCGCGTCGTTGCCGAACCGTTTCTTGCGCAGTTCTTCCATCAGTTCGATCGTGATGACCGAGAGGCCCTGCTCGCGCGCGTGCCGCTCGACGCCTTTTTTGACCATGGCGCGCAAGAAATAGGGAATTCGGCTCAATCGCGTCTGTGCCGCCTCGTCCCAGGTGCCCTGAAAAACCTCGTCGGTGTTGAACGCGACCTTTACCTTCTCGCCGCCTTTCGGCGTGTAGAGGCACCACTGGTCTTCGTCCAGCCAGTCGCCGTGGTCGACATAAGGGCGCGCCCGGCAGCCGCCGCAGATCTCGCTGTATTCGCAATCGCCGCACTTGCCTTTCAGGTGCGGATAGCGGAAGGAGTCGAAAATGGCCGACCGTTCCCAGAGATCCACGAAGCTGGTCTCGCGGACGTTGCCGGCCGAGAGCGGCATGTAGGGGCAGGGGGTCAACTCGCCGTTCGGCGTGACGCGGGCGTAATTCGTGCCGGCCAGGCATCCGCCGCCCATGTAGCCCCGGGCCTTGGTGATCGGCGAGTTGGGGTCCTTTTCATAGGCCAGCCGCTTGAAGTGCGGGGCGCAACGGGCCCGGACCAACATGTCCGCGTAGCGGTCCTGGCATGCGATCAGATAGGCGAGCACGTCCTCGTACTGCGCGGGCGTGATGTCGGTCAGCTCTTCGCCCCGCCCCGTGCAGACCATGAAAAAGACGTTGAGGACCCGCGCGCCCAGATTGTGCGCCCATTCGACGACGGCCGGCAGTTCCTGATAGTTCATCGGCTGGGCGGAGAAATGCACCTGAAACTGAAGCCCGTTGCGTTTGCAGGCCTCGATGCCGGCAACGGCGCCGGCCCAGGCCCCGGCCAAGCCGCGGAACCGGTCGTGTTTCTGCGGATCGAGCGAGTCGATGCTGATGCCGACGCCCATGACGCCGATCTCGACCAGTTCCTGGGCCATCCGGTCGTCGATCAACATGCCGTTGGTGCCGAAGACCACCATAAACCCCGCCTTCACGGCGTGGCGGGCGATGTCGAGAATGTCCGGCCGGGTCAAGGGTTCGCCGCCCGTGATGACCAGCAGGCAGCCCTTGTTCACCTCCGCGATCTGGTCGATGAGGCGGAAACATTCTTCGGTGGTGAGTTCATCGGCGCCGCCGCCGGCTTTGGTCGTGGCGTCGAGGTAGCAATGGTCGCACTTGAGGTTGCAGCGCTTGGTGAGGTTCAGCGCGAGAAGATAGGGCTTGAAGTCGTCGACGGTCCGGCCGTCGGCGACGTCGGAAGCCGACGGCGCCGACACGAAGCGGGTGACTTGATGTTCGAGGGACTCCAACTTTCCGGCCAGTGCCGACCAGTTGAAGACGGGAAGGGCCTTGCCCATCGCTACTTGGCTCCGGTCTCGCTGCCGGTGCCGGTCAAGCGGGCGATCACGTCCTTGAGGTTGCCGCTCTTCATGGCTTCTTCCATGAAGCCCTTCGCCTGCTCGATGCCTTCGTTCGCCACGTCCAGCGTGATCGTCGTGGCGCCGATCTTTTCGGCGTGTTTGAGGATCAACGCCTTCGTGCAATCGCGCATGAACCCGGCCGGCGCCCGTTCGAGCCGGGCTTGCGCTTCCGGAGTCCAGGTGTAAGGCGAAGCGTCCATGTGGGTCCCTCCGGGTCCGCCGTTGCCGCCCGTGTGCTGCCCGTGTTGTCCATTGGGCGCGGTCGCGTGTTCGACCAGGGCCGCCGCTTCCGCGGACGTTCCCGCGCCTTTGTTCGCGAAGATCGGCGTGTAGTCTTCCTGCGCCGCTTCTTTGATCATGGGCGCGGCATATTCGAGCGTGATGGTCGTCATCCCGAGCTTGCGCGCCGACTTTTCGATCTTGGCTTTGGCGCGCCGGCGTTGGAAGCCGGCCGGGACGGCCCGAATCGCTTCCTTCGCGTCCTTGGTCCATTGCATCGGCACGTCGTCGTAGGCCAACTCGGTTTCCAGCGTCCCTTCGGCCTTGGCCGCCGCGTCGAAGATCGCCTTGTCCACCTGCTTGAAGCGGGCGCCCTCGGCGCCGCACACGGGGCACAACACCGGCGTGTCGCCCTTGCCGATGTAACCGCAGCCGTCGCAGACGTAATAGGTTTGCTGCATCCGGTCGAGGTAGGCCTGCGTGGAGGCGCTGACCGTCGGTTTTTCCTCGACGATCTGCGTCATCATGCCGCTCAACGTGTTACCCATCAGGTCCTGGGCCACCGCGTTGTCGGCCTGCATCTTGTTGCGGTCGATCCCAGCCGCATCCAGGTTGCCGCCCAAGGCCTTCATGGCCTCCATGGCACCCTTCGGCAGGATGTGCCCGACCGCCGCGTCCACGACCGTGTTGCTGATGATCGTGTGCCCCTTCTCGATGGCGTATCGGTGGATGGCCGTCTTGGCGACGCCGCGCGCGAACACGGGAATCTTTTCCATGCGGCGCAAGGCTTCTTCCGTCCAGGCGATCGTGTACTCCGCCTGCGTGTCGATGGGCGGGGTGTACTTGCGGTTGGAGATGAGGACGTTGCAAGGCGCACTCCTCAATAAATTCTCCGTATTGCTGCCGATGTCCATGTCTTCGTCCGAGTGGACCCCGATCCGGCCGACGATGAGCAGCCACGGCACGTCCTTGCGGACGTACTGGATGATTTTCTCGAAAGCCTTGCCGTCGAGCAACGTCGTTTTGACGTCGGTCTGCTCCGCTTGGGCGATCTCACGCGAAATGTCCAGGTGCGATTGGTAGATCTTGGCGAGCCCGCTGTCGATGATGTCTTCGTGCAGCTTTTCCTGCTCTTTGAAACGGAAGACCTTGCCGGCTTCCTCGTTCAGGACGCCGGAGATGCTGTGGAAGGCGGCATAGTGGAAATAGGGGTCGAAGGCCGAAATGGCTTCGACCGGCAAGTTCAGCGCCTTGCCCAGGGCCAGGCCCGTCATGAGGCCGCCGAACGAATAGGGGCTGCCGTCCACCGCCACCACAATCTTGCCTTGCGGCGTCGGTTGAATGTTTTTCACGATCAGCATGTCGGAGTTCCGCACGCGGCGGGCGACCCGCTCGGTATTGCTGCCGATGACGGAATCGCGCACGGCGCCGACCCCGAGGGCGCCCATGATGACCAGATCGTAGGCGTTGGCGTTGATGTCTTCGACCAGGACCTTCCAGTTGCGGCCTTCCAGCGACCGCCGCTCGACCGGCAGGTTGGACTCGGCGCATTTTTTATCGACGTAATCCAGATAGGAGTCGGTGATGATTTGCAGCCCGCGGGTGATCAGCGAATCGTGAATCTGGCGTTGGCGGTCGAGTTCTTTTTCGTCGTGGTACTCTTCGGGGAGACCGGCCTCCATTTGCTTGAAGCGTTTATCGTGCATCTTGGCCGCATAGACGTGGCTGCCGACGATCTTGGAACCGAAGGTCTTGGCCAAGCCGATTCCCAGGTCGACGGCGGTATTGGAATGGTCCGAATTGTCGACCGGGACATATATCGTCTTGTACATCGAACCGCCTCCTTACCGATGCGCCGGCAGAAACCGTACGGAACTCCTAAGTGACCGGAAATGCGTCGAGAAACCTCGAGACCCCAGGCGATCGGCAGTCTAAAATGAGGCGGCATGATAGCACCGGCAAACGAGGGAAAGCAAGCCGCGCGCGAGCGGAGAAATGGGCGAGCAGAGGGGGACTCCGAGACGGTGCCCGCGAGCGCCGGCCAGTGTTATGTGGTAGGGGAAACGGTCGGCGCGGAGGGGGAGATGGCTTGGGGCTGCGCCGGCTTACGCGCGCGCAGAATCTGCTCCAAATTCAGAAGCGCGTCGCGGCCGGAATTGTGCTCGACCCCCCGGATCAAGTTACTGTCCGCATAGGCCGGGGCAGGACTGATGACACCGCCCGCCGGCGTCTTCCGGCTGGCTTGGCTGAGCGAGCCAGACCATTGGCGGGGGTCTCGGCTCCCATGTTTGTGTTCCCAAGCGGCCAGGCAGGCCTTGGCGATCAGTTTGTTGAGCGGTGCCGGGTTATAGAGCAACTTGCGGATGCTTCGGGGGGTCAGCATGAGGGGATTGTACCCGGCCGACAGATAGCCTTCTTCCAGGAGCCTGGCTTCCAGGTCCGTGTTCGGCTGGATGCCCAGGAAAAACATGAGCGGGAAGACCCGGTCTTCGCCTAAAATCGATGCGACAACCTTGTACGACTCGACGCTCTGGAGCAGGGTCTCTTCGGTTTCCTTCGGCGAGTTGAGCGAATAATTCAGGATCACTTTGCCCGTAAAGCCCGCCTCGGCCAGGTAGCGGCAGCCGTCGTAGAGCCGTTCCAGTTTGAAGCCCATGTGCAAGTTGTTCAGTACTTCCTGGGAACCGGAGGTGATGGCGACTTCGAGATCGCCCACGCCGGAGCGGACCATGAGTTTGGCGAGTTCGGGCGTGATCAGCGACGTGCGGATGTAGCCGGACCACTGGATCTCCAGGCCCTCCCGGACGATGCGCTCCAGGATTTCCGTACACTGGGGGTAAGCTTCCTTCCCCGTGATGAACTGGGCGTCCGTGAACCAGAATTTTCGCGCGCCCCATTGGCGGTAGTGCTGCGCGATATCCTTCACCACCATCTCGGGCGAGCGGTACCGGACGCGCTTGCCCTCGATGTAGGGGTAGAGGCAGAAGGCGCAGTCGTAGGGGCAGCCCCGTTTCGTCTGCACGCCGACGCTTTCGTCAAGATAGGCTCGATGCTGGGGGAAGATACCGGTCAAGTAGGCCAGGTCGACGGTCATGGCGTCCAGGAGCGCCGGGGAGCCCTGATGCCCTTTGCGGACCATACCACCCTCAGAGACGATGTACCGTTCATCTTCAAACGAACGGTCTTCCACCACCTTCAGAAGCGCGTCTTCTCCCTCGCCCAGAATACCGATCGTGCCCTCGGGCAGTTTGGTGATGAGCTGCTCGGCGAAGGCGGTGAAGGCCCCGCCGCCGACCATGATGGTCGCGTTGGGGTGGTCTTTGCGAATCTGCCAGGGATACGACAGGTTGGCCCGGATGTCTCCGTAATATCGGGCTAATTGCTTGAGGCCCGCCCACGAAGCGGCGATTTTCTTGAGGGGATTGCTTGAAAAATAGAAATTGAACGCATGTTCCAACGAGGCATCGCCTTCGTGCGGCGAGAAAATTTGGATGTCCCGCCAGGAGAAGCAGACGAGGTCCGGGCCGAAGGCGGCCGCGGTATCGCGGAGCGCCTTGGGCCGTTCGTGCAAAGGGAAGAGGGACAGGTCGAGGATTTGCTGGCGGACCTCCGGATGTCGGCGGTGGATAAAATCCGCCAGATAGGTGATCCCGATCGGGTACACCTTTTTGCAGGGGAGAAAGACGTAAAGAATCGAGCGCATGGGCTGGACCGGCCGACTATTTCGTCGCCACGTGGATGGCGACGATGCCGCCCGTCAGATTGTGGTACTCGACGTGGCCGAAGCCCGCTTCGCGCAGGACCCGGCAGAGCCCTTCCTGATCGGGAAAGGCACGAATCGATGCGGGCAGGTACCGATAGACCCCCGTCGTGTCGTGGCTGACCCAGGTGCCGACCCAAGGAAGGAGTCGGAACGAGTACCAATCATACAGGCGGGCCAAGGCCGGCGAGACGGGCCGCGAAAACTCCAGGCAGACGAATCGGCCGCCTGGTTTGAGCACGCGCCGGATTTCGGCGCAGGCCGCGAGGAGATTGCCGACGTTGCGGATGCAAAATCCGGTGGTGACCGTGTCGAAGGTCTCGTCCCGGAATCCCAGCCGTTCGGCATTGGATTGGAAACAGGCGATCTGTGCCTGCCTACCGCGGGCGGCGATTTTTTTGAGACCCTCCCGGAGCATCGCGACGTTGAGATCCGCCGCCGCGACGCGGCCGCCCGCGCCCATGCGCGGCTCGACCAGCAGCGCAAGGTCCGCCGTGCCGGCGCCGATGTCCAAGGCCCGCCCGCCTGAGCAGGGGACGACCAGCTCGGCCACTCGCCGTTTCCAGCGGTGGTGCAAGCCGAAGCTGAGCAAGGAGTTGTTCAGATCGTAGTACCGGGCGATCGCGGTGAACATCCGCTGGACGGCGGCTTCTTTGCCCGCGCCGGACCAGTCGGGGACGGTGCCCGGCGGGGGCGAGATCGCGTTGCGGGATGCGGCGGGCGAGGCGATCGAAGGTTCCCGGTCGGCATACAACATGGCACGGACCTAGCACCCGCCCCGCGCCTTTGTCAAGGCAAGCGCGGCGCCACGGGCTGGGGAGCGAAGCAATTTCCTTCGTGGCATAGGCCGAACCTGCGTATAACGCAAGATGAGAGGGAGAGGATATTGAGCAAGCGTGGACTTTTTTGCGGTGCCTGCGTATCGTTGCGTCGAGCGGGGCGGCAAGAAATCATAATTCTCCGAGGGAACTTCTTATGATTGAGGAGGCACTTGAGCGACTTAGGTTACGGCTTCTCGACCTAACCTCCCGCAACCGGCTACTTAATTTCAAACCTTCCAGCGCGAAGAGTATTCAAATCGTAGAGGCGGTTCCTAATGCAGTATATGACCGTCTGCTAGATGGTAGAGCCTGTACATTTAGCCCGGTCCCTGATCCGGCGCCTATGGATTACATTTTTCAGGATGGCCGCCGTATCAAGCCAGATGTTCGGGAATACGCAAAGCGGCGCGGAATAGATGTTAACCATGATCTCCCTCGATGGGATGAGAGCCTCCCCGCAACCGGAGTGGAAGGAAGTCGGTTGCGAGCACTCCTCTATCCAGAAGAGTTAGAACGTCAGTGTCGGCGTATTATGCGGGAGGCGCAGAGCAGCATTGAGGAAACAGGCACCAACATGCTTTACCTGGTCTTCGGGTCTCTCGAATTTTACGAATCCGATGATTCAGACCGGCCGCTTAACGCTCCACTTCTTGCTGTTCCGGTGAGTTTGAAGCGGAGGAGCAATCCCCAAACGGGTCTTTACCTTTATGATCTGACATACAGCGGTGAGGAGATCACCGAGAATCTTTCCCTACGGGAAAAGCTTGATAGGGAGTTTTGCATCCAATTGCCCGAACTTAGGGAGGATGAGCGCCCAGAGGCTTACATCGAGCGAATACGCCAAGTCATCGGTCATCGGGATCGCTGGAAGGTCAAGAGACAGATGACACTGGGACTACTCTCTTTCACCAAAATGATACTGTTTCGGGATCTTGATCAAAACAACTGGCCAAAAGGGAAAGATGGCCGCACGCTCATCGAGCATCCAATTGTACAAAAGGTATTTCGGGGCAGTGAGGACGGAAGCAGTCATGCCCCCACCCCTATTCCAGTTGATGATTGCCAAGAAAATGGCTTTTCGCTTGAGCTTATCTATGACGCAGACACCTCACAGCACGGCGCGCTGAATGATGCCCTTTCCGGCAAAAACATAGTTATCAATGGGCCGCCGGGCACTGGCAAGTCCCAAACCATCACAAACCTTATTGCATTGGAAATGCGGCGGGGCAAAAAAGTGCTCTTTGTATCGGAAAAGCTGGCCGCTTTGGAGGTGGTCAAGTCCCGGCTCGACCAGGCGGGGCTGGGAGGCTTCTGCCTGGAACTCCACAGCTATAAGACTGACAAAAAGCGGGTGGTGGAAGAGATCAGGAAACGCAAAGACGGGCGGTATAGTGCTCCAGATGGACTCAATGAAAAGATAGAGAGTCGTGATCGGCATAGAAAGTGCCTCAAACGGTATGCTGATTTGATGAATTCCAAATTCGGCAACGAACTCAACTTGTCGGTTTTTGACATCCTCTGGAAAGCGGAACGCTATAGACAGAAAGCGGCCTTCTCAGCAGCTAACGGAGAAGTTTTAGTGGTAGAGGAAGCTCCTGGTGCGAATAGCGTCAAGCTTGACGAGATGCGCCAGGCAATCGTTAATCTAGCTCAACATTATCGAGAAATAGGCTCGTTTGGAGCGGGGCATCCATGGTTTGGTTTTTCCCTCAAGGCCCTAAAGCCCGGAGATGACCTTGGCATTCAGAAGTTACTTCGGACCTTTATCGAGGAGGCCGAAAAATTCGATGAAGCGATGACGGCATTGCGGCGAGAAGCGTGGGCATATGTCCCGAGCGAGAAAGCCGAGCTAGAGGCTTTTGCCCGGAGCGTTGAAAGATTGCCAGTCCCTGGTCCTGGCGTCATCATAGAACTCTTCCCGCGATTCTTCTCTTCCTCAGATATGAAGGATGGTACCTGCCAGCAAATTATCGAAGAGCTCCAGCAAATTATCGAAGAGCTTGGGAAGTTGTGCGATGAGGCAAGAGAGTTGGCTAATGTCTATCAGGGGAAACTGATTGATCCGGAAGTCGTGAACGAAGCAACGCATGACAGTGTACAGAAAGATATAAAGCTATACGGTCCTATCGCTAATCGGACACTCGCGCAGTTATCCGACGTCGTGTCTTGCCTGCGAAGCAAGGCGAAAAACATTGGGCCAGCAACGGATTTCTTTCGGGGAAAGGCCGAACTTATTGGCCAACCGTTTGACGGGACGGATGCTTCGATCCAACGTATCCAAGACATTATAGGAATTGCCCATCGAGCCCCGCTAGAACTGCTTATTTTCCGCCACCATGGGCTTGACCATTTCTCGGCAAGAGAGAAGTTTGTAAACGCCAGAAATCAGCTTTCTGAGCTGAAGCAGGAGCAACAAGCCTTGAAGGAAAATTTCTGGCTCGATGATATGCCAGAAGAAGCCGATCTTCAGCAGGCTATCCATATCCTCCGGCGAGGAGATGCATGGTATCGGTTCTTGCAGCGTGATTGGCGCCATGCCTGCCGATTTCACAAGGTACTTTCTCGCGATAGCAAGGCCAAAAAAACCGGATCGGACCGTTTGAGAGAGCTAGCGGTTCTTGCCGAGCATCTTAAGAGGATAAGACAGTTTCAGAAAAACAGAGAGTATAGCGAAACCTTTGGCCCGCTGTTTCAAGGCCTAGAAACTGATTTTGAAAAGGTGGGAAAGTTGGTCACTTGGTATGAGCAGGGACGAGAAATCCTATTGCGGCGAGGTCTTGGCCCAACAGAATTCAGCCTGACCACCTTTGACGGATTCAGATTGTCACAGCTTGCTCTGCACCATGAAGCCTGCCAGGATCACAGTAGCCTGCTGAAAGATGCAAGTGAGTATATTGACGTGAATCTTCGGTACACGCGCGCATATGGTGATGTCGGGGATATCCGGCGCCCTTGGTCTGAAAGACGGACTGCTCTTGAGAGCTTTCTGACCGAGATCGACATTTCTCTTGGTCGGCTAACGTTGTTGAGCCCACCCACCCTGACTCCCGAGGAAGTCCTAAAAGCCGTCACCGCCCGGTGCGGTTATATTGTCTTATTGAAACAGATTCGAACCCAACATGCCGTCGAACGGCTCTTGGGGGAATATTTTGCCGGTGTCGAGACAGACTTCGCCCGTATTTTTGAGACTATCGCATGGGGAAGAAAGGTGGCAAAGGCAAGCATCCCGGAGGCCACAAAGACCATGCTGCTATCGTCTGAGGCTCGGCCACGCTTGATAGCACTGAAGCAAGCTTCTTCCGCTTCCTGGGAACTTGCCGGATTTGACGATTGCTTTGCCGACGGTATGCGTCGTTATGGTCGTTTCAATTGGAAACAATGGAATTCTGTATTGCTTGCTGTGGATAGCAAAGACCCAATACGGATGATGTGCGAGCGAGCGGCGCTAGCCATTAAAAATGTGAATGGATTGTTGCCATGGGCACAATACAACAGTGTTCGAGAAAAAGTCCTGCAACTTGGCCTGAAGGTGTTCGCGGAAAAATTAGAGGCTGGCGATATCAATAGCGATATGTTGGAGGACACGTTTCTCTATAATTTTTACGCTTCGATCATGCAATCTATTTTCTGCTCAAAGGCTGAACTGAGAAAGTTCTCGGGTTTATCGCACCAGAATGTGAGGGAAGAGTTTGCGAAGCTTGACAGGGAAGTGATTGATCTTCGGGGGAAAGAATGCTCTGCTCGCATAGCTTCCCATGCCTCACCTCCCGCTGGCGTTTCAAGTGTAAGGGTTGATGAGAAAACCGAGATGGCGCTGCTAAGCCATCTCATGACGCTACAACGTCCGCGAACGCCTATCCGGGAAATGATTCGTCGAGCTGGGCGCGCCATTCAGGCCCTTAAGCCCTGCTTTATGATGAGCCCTCTGTCGGTCGCACAGTACCTGAAACCAGGTGCTGTTGAATTCGACCTTGTAGTAATGGACGAGGCGTCTCAGCTAAAAGTTGAGGAAGCGTTGGGTGCTATTGCGCGTGGGAAGCAGCTGGTCGTTGTAGGTGATCCCAAGCAACTCCCGCCTACAAGCTTCTTCGATAGGAGCATGACTACAGATGATGAACAGGACGAAGAGACGACTGTAACTGCCTCGGAAAGTATTCTAGACATTTGCGACCCTCTTTTCTCTGCGCGGACGCTAAGATGGCACTATCGGTCAAAACATGAATCTTTGATCGCCTTCTCAAACCATCACTTCTATGACGGACGTCTCATCGTATTCCCTTCCCCCTATCCGAAAACCAAGCGACTGGGGCTTCGGTTTCACTTCGTTAGGGATGGCATATATCAGAATCGTCAAAATCATCGGGAAGCCGAGCGAGTCGTGGACGCGGTTCTTGACCATATGCGATGCCATCCAGATGAATCGCTCGGCGTAGTCACCCTCAATATTACCCAGAGGGAACTCATAGAGGATGTTTTGGAAAATCGCCTGCGTCTACAGGACTGTGGAGACGGCGAAAATTATAAAACGAAGTGGGAAAAGGAGGGATGGCCATTTTTCGTCAAGAATCTTGAGAATGTTCAAGGTGATGAAAGGGATGTAATTTTTGTCTCCACCACATTTGGCTATGCGCCAGGCACTACCGTTCCCGTTGTGCGGCAAAACTTTGGCCCTATCAGTCGGCCTAACGGGTGGCGTCGGCTCAATGTTCTTTTCACTCGCGCTCGCAAGAGCCTGCATGTGTTTTCGTCCATGCGCCCGGAGGATATCAAGATCGAAGAAAATACACCTGGAGGGACCAGGGCCCTGAGGAACTATCTGGAATATGCCGCCAGTGGAGTTCTCGTTGACCATGGTCCCGGCCTAGATTCTCGCCCACCTGATAGCGATTTTGAATTGGTTGTCGCGGATGCCCTTAGGAATAAGGGATATGAGGTGCAACCTCAGCTTGGAGCGGCCGGGTATTTCATTGATATTGCAGTGAGAAATCCTGATCGCCACGGAGAATTTATCGCAGCTATTGAATGTGATGGGGCTACCTATCATTCCGGGAAATCTGTGCGCGACCGGGATCGTATTCGCCAAGAAATTCTCGAAAGCCTTGGCTGGAGGGGAAAGATTTGGCGTATTTGGTCCACTGATTGGTTCAGGAGTCCCTCAAATGAAATCCACCGCCTACTAGAATTTCTTGAGAAACGCTGTAAGGCCGCGAAGGATGAGGTTCCCCCTGACGCTGGGGAGTCAACGGATGATGGAGAGAGAAATGCGGGTAGTGGTCGAAGCCCGGGTTCAGTGCAGCTCGATCTTGAAACTCAGGCTATAGATGAAGATGAAAAATTGTATATCGAGGTTGGCGACACCGTGTTCTATTGTGATGTGAATAACCCGGCTGAAAGGAAATGTGTGCTCATCACCGATGGTCCGAGTGATTTTGAACAGGGTATCTTCAATGAAGCAACACCATTGGCGAAGGCCTTGCTTGATAAAGCCGAAAGCGAGGAGATTGACCTGATATTGCCAGGAAAAGAACCCAGGCGATTCCGGGTATTACAAATTGCTCGGAACAACAGTCCGCGACCGGGGTAGAAGAAGTGTCCGGTGATGGGGCATGTTCTTCGGATTGAATGCTGCGGAGCATGGGATGGGCACGGGATTGATTTCTCGCGGGCAAAGGGGGCGGGCAAGTCCCCGCGCTGTATCGTGATCGCTAGTCCGAACGGTGCGGGAAAGACGACGTTTGCGCGAGAATTCCTCCCTCACGAGGCAGCCGTCGTGCATTTTGTGAAGGAGCTTGTCTAGAACTGCCTAGCGTTTTAGGCTGGGTCTATGAGCAAGCGATTACTCCCACGAAGCAAATTAACCAATCGTCAGCTCGGCCAGCTCGTTGGCTTCTTTGCCCGCGCCGGACCAGTCGGGGACGGTGCCCGGCGGGGGCGAGATCGCGTTGCGGGATGCGGCGGGCGAGGCGATCGAAGGTTCCCGGTCGGCATACAACATGGCACGGACCTAGCACCAGCCCCGCGCCTTTGTCAAGGCAAGCCGGAAGCCGTGGGTCGGCCCGGTACAGCTTCGGCGCGAGGGGGAAGGGGCCTTGCCTTTGCCTGGCAGGGTGCCTACAATAATGCCGCTTCTTCAGTGCAGCCGACGCACGTAACCAGAGAATGCCATGAGCGTCCCTCCCGAGTTCTCCTATTCGGCTTACGGTGCCAACCGTCGCGGTAGTCCCCGTCGCAAGGAAGACATCCGGCTCTTGCAACATGCCAAGGAACTCGATGCCGCTCGCCGGGTGTGCGAAACCCTGTTTTTCGAAACCATCGGAGAACGCCTGCACGAACACACCCTGCGCATCGCATTGGAAGCCGTCGAAGCCGAGGCCGGGTCCCTCTTGTTGGCCGACCCGCAAACGAAGCAGCTGATTTTTTCCCACGTCGTCGGAGAAAAGGCCGACGTGTTGCGGGGCACCGGCATTCCCTGGGACAAGGGGCTGGCCGGAGCGGTCTTCGAATCGGGTCGCGCGGAAATCGTGACGGATACCGCGCACGACCAGCGTCACTTCAAGGAAGTCGACACCATGACGGGCTTTCACACGCGTGACATGATCGTACTGCCCCTGCAAATGTGGGGGAAGCCGCCCATCGGTGTCCTGGAGATCATGAACAAGCGGAACGGCACTTTGGGCCAGGAAGACCTGTGCATCTTGACGATTTTGTCAGCCCTCTCGACCGCGGCTATCGAGCAGGCCCGTTTGTTTGAAGAAGCTAAACTGGCGCAGGTGGTCCGGCTGGTGGGCGAAATTTCGCAGGAAATGAAGAATCTGCTCACGCCGATCGTCATGAGCACGCAGATTTTGGAGCGCGGCAGCGAGCGGTTATTCGGCAATCAGCCAGCGGCCTCCGAGCAGGAAATACAGTCCATCCGGCGCTTGTGCCGGCAGTCCGTCAGCACGCTGCACGAGTCCACGCGGCACATCCAAGACCGTATACTCGAAGTGTCCGATTGCGTCACCGGCATGACCGTGCCGCTGCACGCGACGCCGTGCAAACTCGCCGACATCGCGCAAAACGTCTTCAAGGTGCTCGGCGTGGTGGCGGCCGACAAGGGCATCGATCTCAAGACCGAGGGGCTGACGTCGCTGCCAGCCATCATCGCGGACCAGCGGCGGATTTACAGCGCCTTGTACAGCCTGGTGAACAACTCGATTCCCGATGTCCCACCGGGCGGCGCCATTACGATTCGTGGCGGGCTCGATGAGGCGGCGGGACTGGTCATGTTGTCGGTACACGACACGGGCCGGAGCCTGTCCAAGGAGGCCCGCGAACAGCTTTTCAGCGGGAAGCCGGCGACTCGAAAAATGCGCGGGACCGGCCTGGGGGCGAAGATCGTGAAGGATGCGGTCGAAGCACACGGTGGCCGCATTGCCGTTGAAAGCGGCGAAGGCAACGGCACGACGGTCCGCATCAGCCTGCCCACCAAGCCATCATCTGCCACCACGTAGCGTCTTCTTACTCTCTCTCACTTCAGGTTGTTGCCGCGTCGGCGCGCGTCGTTGACCGTTCCGTCCCTGGCATGACCCGTCACGTACGCATGGTATAATTCCGCGCCATGTCCGGCTCGATCGTCATCCGCGGCGCGCGGGAACACAACCTCAAAAACCTCGACCTCGAGATTCCCCGCGACAAGCTGGTCGTCATCACCGGCTTGAGCGGGTCCGGCAAATCCTCCCTCGCTTTCGATACGATCTACGCGGAGGGGCAGCGGCGCTACGTCGAGTCGCTGTCCGCCTACGCCCGCCAGTTCCTCGAACAGATGGGCAAGCCCGACGTAGACGCGATCGAGGGCCTGTCGCCCGCCATCTCCATCGAGCAGAAGAGCACCAGCCACAATCCCCGTTCCACCGTCGGGACGGTCACGGAAATCTACGACTACCTGCGCCTGCTCTTTGCGCGTATCGGCCGGCCCTTTTGCCACCTCTGCGGGGAGGAAATTACCGCGCAAACCGTGCAGCAGATGGTGGACGCGATCCTGGGCCTGCCCGACGGCGCGAAGTTTCAGATCCTCGCCCCGCTCGTCCGCGGCCGTAAGGGCGAGTACCGCAAAGAGCTGCTCGAGATGCGCAAGGCCGGCTACGTGCGGGCTCGCGTCGACGGGCGCCTCATGGATTTGGGCGAGGACATCGTCCTCGACAAGCAGAAGAAGCACACAATCGAGATCGTCGTCGATCGGCTGGTGAACAAAACGGGCGACGGTCGGACGGCGCTCGCGCGGCGGCTGGCCGACTCGGTGGAAACCTCGCTCAAACTGGCGGGCGGCCTCGTCGGCGTCCTGACCGAGGATAACAAGACGAAACTCTTCAGCGAAACGCTGGCCTGCATCCGCTGCGGTCTGAGCTACCCGGAGATCACCCCCCGCGTCTTTTCCTTCAACAGCCCTCATGGCGCCTGTCCGGCTTGCGACGGGATCGGCTTTGCCGTCGCGCCCGGCAGTTCGGAAGGGGAGATCGAGGAGGACTTTACCCTGCTGGAGCCCTGTCCCACCTGCAAGGGGGCCAGGCTCAGGCCGGAGAGCCTCTCGATCAAGCTGGGTGGGAAATCCATCGCGGAGGTGACGCAACTGTCCGTCCGGACGGCGGCCGCCTATTTCGGGTCGCTCAAACTCAGCGAGCGGGAGACCTTCATTGCCCAACGGATCTTGAAGGAAATCCGCGAGCGCCTGGGATTTTTGAACAACGTCGGGCTGGACTACCTGACGCTGGACCGGGCGGCGGCCACGCTCTCCGGCGGCGAGGGGCAGCGCATCCGGCTGGCGACGCAGATCGGGTCGGGGTTGGTGGGGGTCCTCTACATTCTGGACGAGCCCTCCATCGGCTTGCACCAGCGGGACAACCGGCGGCTGCTCCAGACCCTGATCCGGCTGCGCGACATGGGCAACACGGTCGTGGTCGTGGAGCACGATGCGGAAACGATGATGGCGGCGGACCATCTCGTGGACATGGGACCTGGCGCCGGCGCCCTTGGGGGAAAGATCGTCGCCGAAGGGTCGCCGAAGGAGATCATGGCCGACAAGGCCTCCTTGACGGGCCGCTATCTGCGCGGAGATCTCTCCGTCACCCTGCCCCACCGGGAACGGAAGGCCAAGAAGTTCCTCAGCGTGGTCGGAGCCAGGAAGCACAATCTCAAGAATCTCACCGCCAAGATTCCCCTGGGGCTGCTGACTTGCGTGACCGGCGTATCCGGATCGGGCAAGAGCACGCTGGTGCTGGAGGTCCTGTTCCACTCCCTCTCGCAGCTCCTGTACCAGAAGAAGCCCAAGATCGACGGATGCCAGTCGCTCCAGGGCGTGGAGGCCCTGGACAAGGTGATCGACATCGACCAGTCGCCCATCGGCCGGACGCCCCGCTCCAATCCGGCCACCTACACGGGTCTCTTTACTTTCATCCGGGACCTCTTCACCAAGCTGCCCGAGTCGCGGGTGCGGGGGTACAAGGCGGGCCGCTACAGCTTCAACGTGAAGGGCGGGCGTTGCGAGGCCTGCGAAGGGGATGGACTGATCAAGATCGAGATGCACTTCCTCCCGGACATCTATGTAACTTGCGAAGTCTGCAAGGGTCAGCGGTACAACCGCGAAACCCTAGAGATCAAGCACAAGGACCGGAGCATCGCCGACATCCTGAACATGACGGTGGACGAGGCGCTGGAGTTCTTCGAGGCCATCCCGCTCATCAAGACCAAGCTGCAGACCCTGCACGACGTGGGGCTCCACTATGTGAAGCTGGGCCAGTCGGCGACGACCCTCTCCGGAGGCGAGGCGCAGCGGGTGAAGCTCTCGCGGGAACTGTCCAAGCGGGCGACCGGACGCACCCTCTACATCCTGGACGAGCCGACGACCGGTCTGCACTTTGCCGACATTCAGCGCTTGCTGGACGTGCTGAACCGCCTGGTGGAAGCGGGCAACACGGTCCTGGTGATCGAGCACAACCTGGACGTGATCAAGAACGCGGACTGGCTGATCGACCTGGGACCGGAGGGGGGAGATCGGGGCGGGGAGATTGTGGCCGAGGGGCCGCCGGCGGCGATCGCAAAGGTGGCGAAGTCGTACACGGGGCAAGTGCTGAAAGAGGCGGGGCTGGGCTGAAGGGCTGACGAAGGGGTAGTCGGTCTCAGACGCGCCATGATGCGTTGATGGGGGATCGCTTGCGGCGTCATCCTGTTGGCCTCGCGCCTTATCGGATGAACAGAACGGCGCTCGGCGCTATCCAGCTATTGACAGGCCATGCCCGCCATGTCGCGTGGCTTCGCCGACTACCCCTTCCAGCCCCAGTCTAGAAAAAGAGAGAGGGCAGCGGCTGACGGCGCCGATGGCCCTCAGCCTGATTCTCGCTCGTTCAGGCGGCAGCGGCAATCGAACAACCGACGCTCGCGAACCCTTAGGGCAGGCCTCCAAGGTTCCAGCCAGGAAAAGGTTGCGGCCCATTCATTCAGACGCGGCCTCCTTGCCTTGCCAGGAAAACGCGGGCGGCCTATACTGCGGGCCTGACCAACCTGTTAGTAGATTCTTCAAGACCTACTATGAAGAAATTCGATCTAAACATTGAAAAAGTGCTCGAAGACTGGGAAACCTACCACGCTATTCGAGAGATTATTGCCAACGCACTGGATGAACAACTTCTAAGCAAGACGAAAGACATCGAGATATTTCAAGACAAACAAAAGATCTGGCATGTTCGGGATTTTGGGCGTGGACTGAAGTGCGAACATCTCACGCAGAAGGAAAACGAAGAAAAGCTCCGCCATCCGAATCTTATTGGAAAGTTTGGTGTTGGCCTGAAAGACGCCCTAGCCACTTTTGACCGTCGGAGAGTCAAGGTTCATATCAAATCCAGGTTTGGTGATATTCTTCTCGACAAGTCAGAGAAACACGATTTTAAGGACATAGTCACCCTTCACGCCTGTATTTCTGATCCGACAGAGCCGCAGCTCATTGGAACAGAGTTCCTTCTTCAGGGTTGTTCTTCTGCCGACATCGATAAAGCAAAAGCACTCTTCCTCAGATTTTCTCGAGAGCAAGTACTTGAGAAAACCCAATTCGGAGAAGTGTTGTCAAAGAACAGCCCAGCTTCTCGCATCTATATCAATGGAGTAAGGGTGGCAGAGGAAGATAACTTCATCTTCTCCTACAACATCACATCACTCACGGCGGCGATAAAGAAAGCACTCAACAGAGAGAGAACGAATGTTGGCCGGACTGCCTATTCTGATCGGGTCAAAGTGTAAGCTCCCCCGCATCTGAGACAGGCCCAAGGGAGAACTTTCTGGCACATGACGTTGGTCCCCTTCTGAGA
>FKKE01000321.1_pt2 | contig 127093 bp, 135 predicted proteins | sample 1106331 | NCBI WGS metagenome assembly FKKE01 (sample SAMEA3931202, study PRJEB13176) | freshwater metagenome | biome: Drinking water system; feature: drinking water; material: freshwater | place: China | collected 2013-02-06 | reverse complement strand
GACTACATCCACTTCAACGGCCGGAGCTCACACTTCGCCGAAGGGGGATGGGGAATCGTGCGGGTGCTCGACAAGCCGGTGGCGGACCTGATGCCCTTGCCGAAGGGGACCAACCCGATCGGCATTCCGCCGGTTCCGTCCTCGGTGTGCCCAGCCGGTGCGCCGGTGAAGAACTTCAACGTGGTCTCTCTGGACCGTCCGATGAAGCTCAATCCGAAGGCGCCGGACGCAATCGAAGTCGACTTCGAGCGGAAGATCGAAATGACCATGCCGGAAGGCAAGATCTTCGCGCTTGAGGATGAAATCACCAAGGTTGCGGGCAACGTGACGCCGAATCCGCTCACGCTGCACGTGAACGTGGGCGATTGCGTGAAGGTGAATCTGAAGAACAAGATGGCGAAGAGCCGGGCGTCGTTCTTTGCGCCGGGCTTGGCTTTCGATCCGAAGGATTCCTTGGGCCTGAACGTCGGAAACAACCCCGGCGATCAGACCGTGGGTCCGGGCGAGAGCCGCACCTACACCTACTACGCGCATCCGGACAACAAGGAGACGACGTCGTTGGTGTGGGATGGTGGCAACATCATCGTCAATCCGCGTAACGGTCTCTACGGAGCCGTCGTCGTCGGCCCGCGCGGGTCGCAGTATCGCGATCCGGTGAGCGGCGAGGATGTCTCGCAGAAGAACGCGTGGCGGGTGGATGTGCTGGTCGATACGTCCTTGCCGGAAAACGCCGGCAAGCGGAACTACCGCGATGTGTCCCTGTTCTTCCAGGACGAGGACAACATCATCGGGACCGCGTTCATGCCGTACGTGCAGAACGTGGCGGGTCTGACCTCGGTGAACTACCGGTCGGAACCGTACAAGTTCCGTGAAGAGCAGGGGTGCAACATCGGGAAGATCTTCCAGCCATGCACGGTGGATAAGCCCGAGGATCCAGTCACTCCGCTCATCGAAGCGCATGCGGGCGATCCTGTGCGGATTCACGTGATCGGTGCCAACAACGAGCAGAACGGCATGTTCTCGGTCGAAGGCCACGAGTGGCCGATCGAACCGTACATGCCGGGCGCCGACATGATCAGCGTGGTGGAGTACTCCGGGTCTGAAACCCTGGACGTCTTCATCCGCGGCGGGGCGGGCGGTCCGTACCGGTTGGCCGGAGACTACCTCTGGTCCAATCAGCGGTTGCCCTACACGCAATCCGGACAGTGGGGCTATTTCCGAGTGCTGCCGGCGGGCGATCAGCGCTTGCTCCCCTTGGGAGCAGGTGGCGCGGCCGGACGGCGGGCCGAGGTGAGCCCGGCGCCTTCCGCAGGGGAAGCGCAGGCCATCCCGACCGCGATGAAGTAGCACTCAGGGCTGGGTGAACGGGGCGGAGAAGCGAGACGTACCACAGTCGGTTCTCCGCCCCCTACCCTGGACACTGAATCGGGACGGGGGAGCCGCGTGACATCCATGTGGCTCCCCCGTGCTGTTCTTAGGGCTGAGCGTCAGGTCGCATTGCAGAAGTACCCTGAGTGGTTCTACACTGGGTGGCCCACACGAGAGTGAAACACGCAGAACCAGTCAGGAGGGAGGCCGGCGTGAAAGTTAAAACTAACATCCTAGTGATAGGTCTGCTGGCGGGGATGCTGTCGTCCCCCACCTGGGCGTATGAAGGAGGGCCCGTCTCGGACGGAGGCGTGCTGCGCGGGACCGTCAAGCTGGAAGGCAAGGTCCCCAAGCCGAAGGGTTACAACCTCACCACCTTGCCGGATCAGTTCTATTGCGGGCGTATTTCGGATGGGCAAGGCTGGCGCATTTTGCAGCCGTTTCAGGTCGGGCCTTCGGGGGAATTCCAGGACGTGGTGGTCTATTTGGAGGGCGTCGAGAAGGGGAAGCCGTTCGAGGAGGGAGGGGTTCCACAGATCGAAGCGAAGGACTGTCTCTTCCTTCCCTTCACCACGGTGGTCCGTGACAATCAAAGCGTGACGGTCGTCAACATGGATCCCGTCATGCACGACATTCAGGCCTATGAGACCTCTCACCTGGGGCCACGCGTGCTGTTCAATGTCCCGCTGCCGATGAATCCGCAGCACCCACGAGATTTGAAAGACCGCACCGACGCCGGTCTGTATCACAAGCACATGGCCGGGGCGCCGATGAAGCAGTTGGTCAACCTGAGCAAGGGCCGGAGAATTTTTGTGATGCAGTGCGGGTTCCATGCCTATATGGAGAGCTGGGGAGTGGCGGTCTACAACCCGTATTTTGCGAAGACCGATGAACAGGGCCGGTTTACGCTGACCGATGTGCCGCCGGGTACCTACAAGTTGGTGGTGTGGCATCCGTACATCCGAACGGCGATCGAGCAGACCGTAACGATCGGGCCCAAGGCGACCGTGGAGACGACGCTCACAGTGCCAGCCCCGACGGGGCGGCTCTATGCGAATGAAGTGTTGGAACACGCCTATATCCGCTACAACGTGACCGAGGAAGCGAAGAAGGAAATCGATCCGTTGCTCCAAAAACAGGACCGTTAACACAGGTTGTCAGGGCAAGGGGCTGGGCAGTCGAGGGAGGCCGAACATGAGCGGGGCAGAAACAGATGTCGTGAGGGCCCTGGATCGGGTCGTCACGGGAGTGTTGATTGCCATTGCGTTGTCCATCGTGGCGGGCATCGCCTGGGGCCTGGATACGCAGGATATCACGGTTGAATGGACGGTCGCGGGCAAGCAGCTGGCGATGGAGCGAGCCAAGTTGCCGAGCAAGGACGAGATGGTGACTATTCCGGCCGGCGAATTTCTGATGGGGAGCATCAAACAGGCCGACCGCAACGCCTATTTGGCGGAGATGCCGCAGCGGCGCGTCTGGGTGGATACGTATCAGATCGACAAGTATGAAGTCACGGCCCTGCATTACTTGAAGTTCGTGGTGGCCACGGACCGAGCCCCCTTACTGGACTGGCGGTTCGACGGGGGGAATTTTCAGGACACCATGATGCATCATCCGGTCATGCATGTGACGTGGCATGACGCCAACGCCTATTGCGCCTGGGCGGGCAAGCGTCTGCCGACTGAAGCGGAATGGGAAAAGGCCGCCCGGGGGGAAGACGGACGGATTTTCCCCTGGGGCAATCAGATGGCGGGCCTGACGCGCGCGAATTACGGTCGCTCGGGGTTATCCGGGCCCGTGCGTGATCGCCCGGAACGGCTGCTGCTCTATCCGCCGATCATCAGCGTGGATAAGTACGAGAATGCCGTGAGCCCCTACGGAGTCTTTCAAATGTCCGGCAACGTCGCCGAATGGGTGGCGGACTGGTACGACAAGGACTATTACAAGAGCGCTCCGAATCGTAACCCACAAGGACCGGCGACGGGCACGAACCGGGCCTTCCGGGGCGGTGGGTGGATCGACAGTACGCCGACGATCCGCGTGGCGCAGCGCAATGGCGCGCCGCCGGAAACGAAGATGAATTGGCTTGGCTTCCGCTGCGCGAAGGATGTGCCCGGGCCATCCGCGTCGGCGGGCGCGAATGCGTCCGGCGAGGCCGGGCAGGCAAACTAGGCGAAGGATGTGCTCTTCTCTCCCCGCACCGCCCTAGGCCACGGCGGTGCGGGGGAGGGCGCCGGTTGGCGCTGGTGAAAGTGGGTCATGGTCGTGCCATTCGTGCGATTCGGTTGTTGGAGCGGCTGTGCTGTCGAGGGTCGTTGCCCTCGCATCGTGTCGAGCGTGTTTGGCTCGTCTTTCATCCCTGAACATTCTTCGGCCTTTTCTTCTCCTGCCATCTATCAGCATCCAGGCTTCGGAGGTGGGGTATGACGTCAGCTCCCGTTCCGTTTCGTTTGTCTCTGCCTGCGGCGGAAGCGGCGCTGGTTCCGGCGCTCTTCACCCTGTTCAAGAAGGCGCCCATGTTTCTCATCGATGTGGAGGAAGGGGAGTCCGTCTTTCTTGCGCTGTTCCCGCACCTCCGCGAATCGGTCGAACAGGTGCTGGAGTTGGTCGGGACCATGAAGGACATGCCGGACATTCATCTTCGTGTCAACGGGATGGGGATCACTGACCCGGTACGGGTGTGGCAGGCGCTGCAGTGCTATCGCGAAAGCTTGGGCTATGCCGATCCCTCCAGTCATTGCGCGAAGATGAGGCGCTGTGTGGACGAACGGACCGTCTGCGCCTCCCGTGACTGTCCCGTGCGCTGTCCGTTTATGCAATCTGCTTGCGGTGGGACCACGGAAACGGGGAGCAGGACAGAAAGCCGCGTCGGGCTGGAGAAGCTAGCGCGTCGGGCAGAGGTCGATTGGTGTCCGAACATGAAAGTCTCGCTGGGGTAGACGTGTGCGTGGAGTATCGAGGCGATGCTCCTGTCGCGGTGTGAGGAATCGGTGTGAAACAGCAACTCATGAAGCTGATGTCACGGGCCGGCGTGGGCAGTTCAGCACAACCATCGAAATGCCCGTTGCGGCGTTCGGTGTCCATGCAGGGAGGGGGACGTTATGCGGAGTGGGATGAGGACATGGAGTCTTGGGCTACGATGTGCCGCCATTGCGATCGGCGGGGTGCTCGCTGTTGGTGGTGCCATGCCGGTGTCGGCTGAGGAAGGCACCGGGAACATGGTGTTCTTCAAGGGCGGGTTCGTGAATCTGAACACCGACCGGAGCGGACAGACTTTTTCGGACACCGGCGGGTTGACCGGATCCAACGGAGGGAACACCGGTTGGTATGCGGGCGCCGGGCTCGACCTGGTGCTGTCGAAGGATAGTTGGGGCATGATGAAGGGTGTCTGGGCGGTAGGCGAAATCGGGTTGCAATTCAACCGGCTGAATTCGGAGCGCGTCAACAATGCGGCCGGAAGCATTGCCTCGCACGTTTTGACCGGCACCACCTCGCTGGATCCCAGAAAAGTGCAATTGACGATGTTGACCATTGACGTGGCCCCCAAGCTCAAGTTCATGGAGGGCAGCAAGTTTCGGCCCTGGATTATCCCCATCGGGCTGGATCTGCATGTGATCAGCCCACCGTCCGATCGCACACAATACTTGGATATCGGTGTGCAATTTGGCGCCGGCTTTGACTACGAAATCTACAAGGCGTTCAAAGTCGGTGTGGACGCCCGCTATCACCTGACGGCGAATATGACGAACACGACCAACAGTTACGCCCAAGTCGGGCCGTACCTTGGGATCAGTTTCTAACGGGGCGTTCCTTCTGCGTGGGAGCTTCCTGTCACACGAGAGGTTTTGAGGAGCACCCCAGTTGTCGCAGGCACCGCAGGGGCCCGCCGGGACACGGCGGACCCCCTCTTTACTTCCCAATATGCTGGGTGCGGAGTCGCCGGCGTGCCGGGAGGCTCCGCGACCCAAGGAGGAGACATGGGAGGCACTCCGCTTCAGCATCTCACCAATGCGGGTATCCAGGCATCGGAAGCCGTGAAGCTCTATGACGAGGGGCAACACCAGGTCTATTGGGTCGGGATTCAAGGGGGCGGGGAAGAGATCGAGTGCAATACGTATCTCGTGGTGGACGGGGGTGATGGATTTCTGATCGAGCCGGGAGGGTATGACCGGTATACGGCCGTGCTGAGCAAAGTAAACCAGGTGATGAACGCGATGAAGATCACGCACCTGCTCGTCAGCCACCAAGACCCGGACTTGTGCGCCTCCATCCCAGCGTGGCTCAGAACCAATAACAAGATCAAGGTCGTCTTGCCGTCCCAATGGACCCGGTTCATCCCGCACTACATGGATTACAACGTGTCACAGGTCGCGGGAGCGAATCTTTCCTTTCTGCCGGTCTCCGACGAGGGGGTAGCCTTGCCGCTGAAGAGCGGTGGACAGATCCGCTGTATCTCGGCGCCCTACCTCCATTCTCCCGGCAACATCGTCATGCACGACACGGCGAGCGGGTTTCTTTTTTCGGGCGACATCGGCGCGGCGGTGCATAAGGACGGGCGGCTGCGGCTGGTGATCGAAGACTGGGCGCAACAGGCCGTGGCCATGCAGGGTTTTCACCAGCGCTACATGAGTTCGAATCGGGCGGTGTCCGGATTTCTTCGCAAGCTCGACGGAATTCCCATCACGGCGCTTCTGCCGCAGCACGGGTCCATTTTTCGGGGTGACGAAGTAGGGAAGTTCTTCCGTTGGCTTGAGCAGTTGCCGGTGGGGGTGGACTATCTCTACGGCGCCGGCAAAGCCTGACGTGGGAGGCGCGCGGGAAGGGCGCTATCTGTTTCGACGCACCGATGATCACGTTCCTCACTTGGTTCCACGTGGTGGCGGCGGTCAGCTGGATCGGGGGGATGGTGTTCCTCTCGCTGGTGTTGGTGCCGGTGCTCAGGAATCCCGCCGTGGCCCCGCATCGTGGCCTGCTTTTTCCCCTGGTCGCACGGCAATTTCGGGTAGTCGGTTGGGGGGCCATGGGCATTCTCCTCGCGAGCGGGCCGGTGCTTGCCGCGGCCCGGGGGATTGATCCGGGGGTGCCCTCGACGTGGCCGACGATCTTCTGGATCAAGATGGTCCTCGTGGCCGTCCTTGTTGGATTGTCCGCGCTCCACGATCTGTCGGTGGGACCGCGAGTCTCCGGCATCCTGCGCAAACCGGTCGGCGATCGCACGCCCTTTGAAGGGCAGCTGGTCCGCTGGGCGCCGTTCCTGGCCCGGTGCAGTCTCGTCTTGGCGCTCAGTGTGTTGTATTGCGCGGTGCATCTCGTCCGCGTGTAACCAGCGCACGGGCGAGGAAGACCTTTAGCACCTCCCTATCCATGGGACATAATGCAACAGTTCCCGGTCGTCGACTGTCGCCGATTGCGTCCACTCGACCGGCCATTCCTTGGCAAAGGGCCGTCACTCTTCATCTTTCCCGATGCAGATACCTCCGCGCATTGCCTGGTAGGTGGTCTCACTCTTGCTGAGTCATTGGTCGTGAGCTCGGCTCCTGGGGGAACCCGTCGAAGGGGAGGGGTAGAGATGCGGTGGGGGGGCGATATATTGTTCGAGGATCGGCGTGATGCCGGGAGACAGTTGGCCACGGCCCTCTCGCGCTACCGTGGTGCGCCCCGTACGGTTGTGATGGCGTTGCCGCGGGGAGGGGTGGCCGTCGCTTATGAAATCAGCCTTGCCCTTGGCCTGCCGCTGGAGATTCTAGTGACCAGGAAGTTGGGTACGCCAGGCAACCCGGAGTTGGCCATGGGGGCATTGGCAGAGACCGGCTATCGGCACCTGAACGAGGATGTGCTGGATTCGTGCGGGGTCTCCCCGCACGAACTGGAAGCGGAGACCCAGCGCCAGCAACGGGAGATTCAACGCCGGATTGAACGGTACCGGGGCCATCGGTCCTTGATCGCCGTGGACGGTCAGACCGTCATCCTCGTGGATGATGGAATCGCGACGGGCGCGACCTTCTACGCGTCCCTGGCTGCCCTCCGAAACGGACATGCGGCTCGTCTCGTGGCGGCAGTGCCGGTGGCTCCGGCGCGTACGCCGGAGGAACTGAAGGGGAGAGCGGATGAGAGCGTGATTCTCTTTACCCCTGAGTCCTTCTTCGGGATCGGGCAATTCTATGGCGACTTTACCCAAGTGACCGACGACGAGGTGGTGCGGTATTTGGAATGGGCACGATCAGGAGGGCCGGATGGGCGGTCGTCGCCCTCGCGGGCCCGAACTTCCTGACGACGAGTGTGCAGTGAGAGATCTCCTGCTTGAGAGGAATGGATGGGCATGCATATCTTGATGGCAATCGATGAATCGGCGTCGGGCGGGCGAGTGATCCAGTGGGTGCGCAAGTTCCCGCATCCTGCCGAAACCCGACTGACTGTTGCGCACGTCATCGAGCCGTTCGACGCGCTGGCGGCGCTGCCAGGGGAACCGCGCTCGCGGGTGGAGCGGCATCGTGCCGATCAGGCCCAAGCCGTCCTGGAGGAGGCTGCCAGCGAACTCCGTACAGCCTATGGTGATATCAAATGTGCCCTCCGGCAAGGGCCGCCGATCTATGAACTGTTGAAGCTGATCCGCGAAGTACAGCCGGATGTGGTCATCACAGGAACACGAGGGCTGCAGGGAGCAAAGGGGTTGGTCCTGGGGAGTGTCTCACAGCGGCTGCTGAGCTATGCGCCATGTTCGGTCCTGCTCCTCCCGGGGACGGCTCGGCTCAAGGCACCGCTGCAGGTACTGTTGGCCACCGATGGCTCGCGAGGCGCCAAGATGGCAGCCGAGTTCGTGGCGGATCTGCCCGCGGTGAAAGAGATCGATCTCGTGTCGGTTGTGCGGCCCGTCGATCCGAAAGAGGTTGAGGTGTACCGGGCAGACTCCAAGGACAATGCGGCGTCGGTGCGGACGCAGCTGCGCCGCCTGCGCCACGACGCCGGGAAATTGGCGCTGGCCCAGACCGAGACCGTGGTCCGGCGATCGAAGGCCGCCGTGCTCTCCCGGATGCTCGTCGGCCGTCCCGCGGACGTGTTGCCACGTGAGGCGAAGCGTAGCCGATGCGATCTCCTTGTTGTTGGGTCGCGCGGGGTGACCGGGAAATCTGCGGAGATGGTGGGGAGTGTCTCGTTTGCCGTGGCGCAGTCGGCGGGATGTCCGGTCTTGGTGGTGAAGCGTCCGATGGCCTGCTGAATGCCGGCGGCCACCCACGAGGCGCGGCGTGCTCAGCGCTGTCGATTCGTATCCGGTGTCGATGGCGTGCTGACTCGCATGGAGGTTCGTCCTCAGGCTCCACGGTGATCCAAGCCCCGAGCAGAGGCTATCACCCGCGGGGCTCTCCGCTCCCGGGAAAATGTCTCACCCCTGCTCGCGCGGCCAGTTCGTGCAGCTTTTCATGGACCGACTCATTGTTGAGCGTCTGAATGTCGCTGAGTGCGAGTACGTACTGCGTCAAGGCGTCCAGCCAGACCTTGGTCTGCTCGCGTGAGGGAGGCTCCTCCCGGATCTGTTCGATCCGTACCGCTGCGTCCTTGAGTCGCTCGGCGGCGGCCTCCAAGAGTCGATGGAGTGTCATGGTGCCTCCTTCCCTTCGTCCAGGATGGGTCGTCGAATCACTGCCCCCGACCGGACAGGAGGCGGACGTAGGCGACGACTTCCTCGATCTCCTGTCGCGAAAGGGTTCCATGCCAGGCATGCATCGGCGTGGCGATCACGCCGAATTCCACGCTGAGGCGCAACTGGTCGTCCGTCTGCAAGTCGGTAATGGTATCGTGAAAATTCCGTGGCGCGACCGTGAGCTGGGCTGCGTGCGGGCCGTCGCCCCAGCCGGCCATTCCGTGACACTTGGCACAGTGCTGCTGATACACACTCTTCCCGGCCAGTATTTCCGAGGCGACCTTCTGGGATCCCGCCTGTACACGCTGGACTGACAGGCACCCGACCACCAACACAACCAGCGCGAGAGACCGAGGAAGCAGGGTAGGCATGGCCATGTCGTACCTCCGTGTCGTCAGGGGATACGGACGAATGGGAACCGGGTCCACAGGGATTTCGAGAGCATGGCGATCCCGCATGCCGTGTCGATCAATTCCACGGCGATGACGAACTCCGGATCCCGAAAGGTGATCACTGGGTGGTGCCCCTGGGCCGTGAGCCACTCGCGCAGGCGCTCGTGCAGGGTCCGCTCCACCGCTTGGCTGTGCAGCATGCCGGCATGTCCTCGCCGTTCGCACCGCACATGGAAGGGGTGGCCGTCGATCTGGCCGGCCCACGGTCGGATGGTATCCTGAAGCTGGGTGAGCAAGGTCTCCGGACGAAAGGCAAAGGTGTGCGTGATGGGGAGGATCCTCGCGACCGGATCCAAGAATCCCGGTTCTGCGTCTTCGCACCGCATGAGTTGGGCAAAAAAGGCCTCATGGTCTTCCACGCGTCCGGCAAGCAGCCCTCGGTAGGCCGTCCAGCGGAAATCTCCAAAGCGGCAGAGGCGCTTGGCCAAGCGATGCTGCTCGTGATCCTTCGCGGTGGCCAGCACGTTCCATCCCTCCGGGAGGGGCGCGATAGGCGGGTGGAGATTCAGGATCGATATGGCGGAGGAATCTGTCACCTGGAGCCTCTCTCCACGATTCCGTCGCCTCCGACCGGCGTCCCAGACAGCAGGCCCTGCGCCAGGTGCCCGTCGAGGGTGGCCCCTGTCAGTACGGAATCGGTAGCGTGAGCCCTCACGACGTTGTGGGGGCGACTGCCCTCCCCGTGGTGTTTGGTCGCACGCCCCTCATCGGGTGGCTCGGCGATGCGCACAAGCATACAGCACCCTTCCATCGCATCCCCTGCAGGATCCCCTTCAGTTCCACGCTGGAAGCTGCTGTTCAGCCGATCGCTTCCCCTTCCGCGTGGCACCTATCCCAGACATGTCCCGGCCTCCCCCCCTCGGTCCTGCCGATCAGCAACCACCTTTCCGAATTCAGCCTCGCCGAGATCCCCCCTCTCCTTGGCGGTGGCCAACCGTTTGAGACGAGGATCGGGAGACCGGCTCTTTGGACGGGCCACGTTAGGTCATGCCCCACTCCTTGCATAGTAGGAGGAGGCCATGAGCGTTCCTTCAGCATCAAGTGTGCCTCTGCAGTTGCCAGCGGGCTGGAGAGGAGCGGGGCTTGGAAGTAGCGGATGACACACGGAAACTGTCCCGCTCGGTCTGATGGGGGGGCCTCGGATCTCCCCCATTTCAGGATCTGACCGTTCCAGAAATGCGACAGCCCGACGAGGGGGGAAGGGTCAGAATGACACAGCCATCGGGCGAGCGCCGCGGGTCATCATGAGATCCTGAGGGTGAGGAGAACAGATCGTGCTTGCGGGTAGTTCGCAGTCCCGATTGCCAAACGAAGCCAGAATCGTGACCACGATCGCACTCATGGGCGATGTGATGTTGGGCCGTCTCGTGAACGAGTCGGTGATCCAGGATTCGACCAAACCGATCGAAACGGTCTGGGGGGATCTGCCGCCGTGGTTGCGCCGGGCCGATCTTCGCCTTATCAACCTCGAATGCGTGATCAGCACGCGCGGGGAGAAGTGGCGACCGGAGACCAAGGCCTTTCATTTCCGGGCCAACCCCCGGGCGATTGAGGTGCTGCGCGCGGTACGCATCGATGGGGTATCGTTGGCGAACAACCATGTGCTTGACTACGGGCCGGCGGCGTTGGCTGAGTGCCTCGCGCGATTGGATGCAGCGGGGATTCAGCGTACCGGCGCGGGGCATCACCTCGGGGAAGCCCTAACACCCATGCTGTTCCGGGTGCCCCACGGACCGGTGGCCGTTGTGGGTCTGACGGACAACGAACCGGAATGGGAAGCGTCGGACCGAACGCCGGGCGTCCATTTCGTCCACTACGGCCTTCACGGATTGGTGGAACCCTCTCGTTCACGAGTCGCGGCTGTGCTGCAAGCCCTGAAAGCGCGGGCGCGGGTGATTATCGTCAGTGCGCACGTGGGTCCCAACTGGGGAGGGCCGGGCCGCGCGATGCGGAGGCTGGCCCACGAGTGTCTCGATCTTGGGGCCGATCTCTATTGGGGCCATTCCAACCATACGCCGCAAGGAATTGAACTCTACGAAGGCAAGGTGGTGCTGTATTCGACCGGTGATTTCATCGACGACTATGCGGTCGACCCGTCCGAGCGAAACGATCTCTCATTTCTCTTCCTGGTCGAGATGGACCAGGCGGGCGTGGCCGGTCTGCGACTGATCCCCACCGCGATCGACGACTGCCGCGTCAGGGTTGCCCAAGGTGAAGAGCGGGCATTCCTGGAGCGGACGATGCAGGTCAAATGCGCCGCGTTGGGCACCACCATTCGCTTTCAGGAGGGGAAAGGGTATGTGCCTCTCCGCGCGTAGCGGAAAATGGGATGGAAAAGGCCGTAGGGCTGGCAGGAGGATCACGATGGAAGTCGGACAAGCGAGGCGACCGTGTCCCACCTCGTGGAGAGGGCTGCTGTTTCTTATCCTGCTTGGAGGATTGGCCGGACCGGGTTGGAGCCAGGAAGACCCTGGTATCAATCCACACAGCGATTTGATTTTTCGAGCGACGGGGGCGGCATCCTGTCTCGATTGCCATCGCACTGATCGTAGCGGTCGTCTGCAGGCGCAGGTGATGGAGAACAAACGAGTGGCCGAGCTCCGGAATAGGGCTAAGGGCGTTCATGGGCCTGGACGGTTTGCCGATTGTCTGCGCTGTCATGCCGGGGGTGACAAAGGGGTAGAGCGATATCGGGCGAAGTAGGAAGTAGAGAGGACAAAAAAGAAAGCGGACCACCCATTAGCCCGCTTCCACACCACACCCGCCCCTATGTGGATACCGGACCTGTCCTCCACGGGTGAACTTCGGACGACCCTCCAGGAACCCACCCATTCCAGATCATCCCGCGCTCATCATTTTGGGCTCGCATCAAACGGCCGTGCCTACTGGCACCGAGCTCATAGCGCACCCCCTCGACCGCTCACCCGCACCTTGCACAGGGGCGATATCCGAACCGACTGTGCCGCGCAAGAGCGAGCCGAATCCAGGATGCCGCCCTGTCACTTCCCAAGCGGGGCTCGCCTCCTTTCTTATATTGAGTAATCATCCGCAAAGTAGAGTCAACTGAGTGCTTCTGTTGCACGATGCAACAGTAGGATGGGAGGCCACCGTTTGATTTTGATGAAAAGGGCGTTACCTCTGAGTGGGCGGAGGGATGGTGAGAGGTACAGCAATCGAAGCAGGGGTCGAGTGCAGAGGTGGTGTGCAGGCCCGGAGGAGACCGGGAAGCCTAAAACCTCTCCAAGGCCTCAAGAGTGGAAGCGAAGCTCTCCAAACCAACCTCCGCCGTCCTTTATTTTCCGTCCCGCCGAAGGTGTGGGTACGTCGTCTGTTATGTCTTCCCTCTCCCATCTTGGGGAGGGTTCTTCCCGCAACTCAGCGATCGTGATGCCCTTACCGTCATTCGTGCTGGACGGTACCGAGTCGTGGGACCTATGCCGACTTTGCACTTCACCCGGGTGGGGAGGGACGTGTCGCACGTCCCGCGTGTCACTCGTAGCGCAACGCGTCAATGGGATTCAGGCGTGAGGCACGGTTGGCCGGGTAGAGGCCGAAAAACAGGCCGACCGCCAACGAAAACAACACCGCGATGAGGATCGCTTCCCCGGAAATCGTGACCGGCCAGCCGGCTAGTGTCGTGAGCAGGTGGGCTCCTGCCACGCCGACTAGGACACCGATCACCCCCCCCACCGTGCTGAGAATCACGGACTCCACGAGAAATTGGAGCAGGATATCCTTCCGTTTGGCACCCAGAGCCATCCGAATGCCGATTTCACGTGTCCGTTCGGTCACGGACACGAGTAAAATGTTCATGATGCCGATCCCTCCAACCAGCAGCGCAATGGAGGCCACGCTCATGAGCATGAGCATCATCGTACGGCTGGTGCCGGCCGACATCTTGGCGATGTCGTCCATCGTGCGAATGGTAAAGTCGTCCTCTTCCGTGTGATGCAGCCGATGCCGGGCGCGCAAGAGGGAACGAATTTCGGTCGCCATTTGGGCGGCGGATGCGCTGGGATCCGCACGGATGAAAATCGCGCCGACGGTCCCCAACCATTTCGTCCCGAGGACCCGGCGCTCGGCGGTGGAAAACGGGAGGAAGACGACGTCGTCCTGATCCTGTCCGGTGAATGACTGGCCCTTGGGCTTCAGGATGCCGATGACCCGAAGGGGCACATTCTTGATCCGGATCTGCGCCCCCAGCACCGTTTCACCTCGTTCAAACAGGTTGTCGGCCACGGTTTTGCCCAGCACCGCCACTTTGGCCGCTACATCGTCATCGGAGGGTGAGAAAAACGTGCCGTCGGCGACGGGCCAGTCGCGAATGTCTGGGAGGGAGGCGGTCACGCCGCTGACGACGGTATTCCAGTTCTTGTTCTCATGGACGACCTGCAGGATACCCCGAGTGGCATAGGTCATCAGCGAGACGCCCACCACGCGCTTCTCGATTTCGCGCGCGTCGTCGACGGTCAAGGTGGACACGCCGCCCAATCCGGAGCGGACGCCGCTCACCGTCGTGGCCCCCGGCACGATGATGAGGGCGTTGAGGCCGAGGCTGGTAATTTCCGATTGAATCGAGGCGCTGGCTCCCTGTCCCACGCTCACCATCGTGACGACGGCGCCGATGCCGATCACGATGCCCAGCATGGTGAGACCGGTGCGCAAGGGGTTGCGCCCCAACACGCGCAAGGCGAGGTGGGCGGTCATCAGCCAGGCGCTGAATCCGGAGATCATCGGTCTCCTCGGTGCTGCCGGAGCGCGCAGCTCATCGCAGACGAGGGAGAAATCCAGGGGGCAGATTTTTCGACTCGGCGGTGTCGTCGGTGTTGAATCCGACGACCACGTGATCGCCCGGCCGGAGCGCTCCGTCTTGCACGGCTGTGTGGGCCCCGTCGGAGATCCCGGGTGTCACCGTTACGGCGCGGACGCGTTGGGCCTCGTCCACCACCCACACGGCCGGTGCCTTGTCTTCAACGGGTCGGTCCGGCATGCGAAAGCGAAGCGCAGCATTCGGAATGCGTAACGCATCCTCCGCTTTGGCCCGCACGATGGACACATTGGCTGTCATGCCGGGCTTGAGTTTGTGCTCGGGATTGTCCACGCGAACGATCACGTCGTAGGTCACGACGTTTTGAATCGTGATCGGGGCGTGGCGGATCTGGGTGACAATCCCCGTGAAGGGTTCGTTGGGATAGGTGTCGACCAGGAATTGCGCCGACGCACCCTCCGCGATGCCGCCGATGTCCGCCTCGCTCACGCTTGCGTTGACCTGCATCTTGGTCAAATCCTGCGCGATGACGAAGAACGTCGGCGCTTGCAGCGTGGCCGCCACGGTCTGGCCGACTTCGACGTTGCGCGAGATGACGACGCCGTCGACCGGTGAATTGATGGAGGTGAAGGACAGATCCAATTCCGCTGTGGCCAAGGCCGCCTGGGCCTGTTCCACCTGGGCCTGGGTCACCTGGATATGCGCCTGCGCGTCCCGATGGTTGGTGCGGGCCAGGTCGAGCTCCGATTGCGGCACGAAATGCTGGGCCCGAAGCTCCCTGGCCCGGTGCAGCTCTAACGAACGCTGCGCGAGCGCCGCATCGGCTTTGGCCCGGGTCCCCTTGGCATTCTTCAGGGCGGCTCGTGCTTGCACGACCTTGGCCTGAAACGGCGCGGGATCGATCTGCGCGATTGTTTGTCCCTTCGTCACGACCGAGTTGAAATCGGCATACAACTCCTTGACCTTTCCCGACACCTGACTGCCGACTTGGACCGAGACGACAGGATTGAGCGAGCCGGTTGCGCTTACGGTCGAGAGGATGGGGCCGCGGTCCACGAGTGCAGTCTTGTAGGGCGAGGGGCCGTTGGCCGCTGGCCACCACCAATACAGCCAGGCCACGCCGCCCATCAGCACCATCCCCAACAGCAGCCAGAGTCCTCTCCGAGGCCGTGGGCGCGGCGTGGTCGTGGACCACGATGGACTCATGATGGCCTGATCCGTGTGACCCTGCGGCACGAGCGCCCGTTCCGGCTCCGCTGGGGGGCATACCTCACCTTCCCATGAGGAGTGGCCTGGTTTGGGGACAGGGGGAATCATCGTGGGTCTCAGGAACGTCTCTCGTGACCGATCACCATAGACGACTGATCAGCAAGAGGGGTGCCCAAATAAAGGGACGCGGTCGTCCGCTGGTGACAAGACACTGGGGTGAGAATTGAACCACCTCTTGGGGAGCCCCCCATGGGTCGGTTGAGGAAATTTACCCCAGTCGCCCGACCCGCACTGCGGCGCCAAGGGGCAGTGACCACGAACGCGAGAAGTGGCTGTCGAGGGAAGGAGAGGGGCGGAGCGAGCCCTCAGGCGCGGGGTGGAAAGTGGGTTTCAAACCACTCGCGCGCCAAGGCCGCGACCTGTTCGAGCGTGCCTGGTTCTTCGAAGAGGTGAGTGGCTCCCGGGATGATCTCCAGGCGCTTCTGGCAGCGAAGCTGGAGAAACGCGGCTTGATTCAGGTCGATCACAGGGTCGTCGTCTCCTCCGACGATCAAGAGTGTCGGCGCTTTCACCCGGGGGAGGTAGGTGCCGGCGAGGTCCGGCCGCCCACCTCGGCTGACCACGGCGGCCACGCGATCCGGGTCTCGTGCCGCCGCTTGGAGCGCGGCGCCTGCACCGGTGCTGGCGCCGAAATATCCGAGCGGGAGTTGGTGTGTGATCGGCTGCTGACAGAGCCAGTTGGAGGCCCGCCCTAATCGATCGGCTAACAAATCGATGTCGAAGACGTTGTGCCGAGCCTCGGCTTCGGACTCCTCAAGCAGATCCAGGAGGAGCGTAGCCACATGGCCCGCATGAAGTTGGCGGGCGACGAAGGTATTGCGAGGACTCAGCCGGCCGCTTCCGCTTCCATGTGCAAATACCACCACGCCGATAGGACGGTGCGGGAGGCCGAGAATACCCTCCAGGCGCACCCCACCGAACTCCAGAGTGACGGCCTGTTCGTCGGGCGCGCGTGTCATAATCCCTCTCTGCCTCCAGCGTGCAGAACCGATGCCACTGACCCTGCGGCATGATTTCTGCGAGAATGCGCGAGGTGACTACGACCGCCCCGCTCCTCGACGTCAGCCGCCTCGTGTTCGACGTGAAGGGGCAAAGAATTTTGGATGGGCTCGATCTGCGTCTCGAGGCAGGAGACATTCACGCGCTCTTGGGAGCCAACGGGTCCGGCAAGAGCACCCTCGCCTACGTGCTCATGGGGTGTGAGGGGTATCGGCCGGAGAGTGGCCGCATGGTCTTCAAAGGCGAGGACCTGCGTCCGCTGCCGCTGTATGAGCGGGCCAAGCGCGGTATCACGCTCGCCTGGCAGGAACCGGCTCGGTTCGAGGGTATCACGGTGCGCGAATACCTCACCGTGGGCCGGCCGGAGGCGGACCCGGTTCCACTGCTCAACCTGGTTGGGTTGGCGCCCGCGCGGTATCTCGACCGTCTGGTGGACAAGGCGCTGAGCGGCGGGGAGCGACACCGCATTGAATTGGCCTCCGTCCTGGCGGTGCGGCCGTCTTTGGCGATCTTGGACGAGCCGGCCGCGGGGATCGACATGCTGTCGATCGAGCAGATCGTCGAGGTCATTCGCACCCTGAAGCGCGCAGGGGCGAGCGTCTTGTTGATTACCCATCAGGAGGAGATCGTACGGTCGGCGGACGCGGCTTCGCAGTTGTGCGGAGGGCGGATTGTGTGTACCGGGTCGCCGGAACGTGTCATCGACCAATTTCGAGGGCGGGCCTGCGTGCGGTGCAATGGCGTCGAGTGCGGCTATGAGCGAGCTTGAGACCATTCGTCAAGCGTTGCCCCTGGTGGGGGAGGAGCCGGCGGTCCTGGAGGACGGCCGCATCGCGCATGTGGTGGCGCATGGCCATCGGATCCTGAGCCGCCGTGGTATCCCGGGATTGCGGGTGGATCTGGAGGAAGAGGCGGATGCGATCAGCGGGGAGATTGTGGTGGAGCGCGGAGCGCGCATCGCGTATCCCATTCACTTATGTTTCGGTTTGGCCCATCGCACCGGTCTGCAGCAGATCCGCATCACTCTGAAGTTGGAACCCGATGCGCAGGCCGGCGTGCTGGCCCATTGTCTCTTCCCTGTCGCGGAACAAGCCCAGCATCTGATGCACGCCGCGATCGAGATTGGGGAAGGCGCCACGCTCACCTATACCGAGGGCCACTATCATGGCCCTCACGGGCAGATGCGTGTGAAGCCCCACGCCGTGGTCCACGTCGGGCCCGGCGGCAAGTACTTTAGCGATTTTTCGCTCCTGACCGGGTCGGTGGGGGACTTGGCCATCGACTATGTGGTTCACGTGGCCAGGGACGCGGTGACTGAGTTGACAGCCAAGGTCTTCGGGCGTGGGACCGACACGATTGGCATCACCGAATCCACGCTGTTGGAGGGCGAGGGGGCGAGAGGATTGATCAAGACGCGTGTGGTCGTGCAAGACGACGCGAGGGCGGACATCACCGGCATCACGGAGGCGCGCGCCCGGCATGCGCGCGGCCATGTGGATTGTAAGGAGATCATCAAAGATCGGGCCACGGCGAGCGCGACACCGCTGGTACGGGTCTTCCATCCCGAGGCCAAGGTCACGCACGAAGCGGCCATCGGCAGCGTGGACCGCAAGGAATTGGAAACGCTCATGGCCCGCGGGTTGACGCCGGATCAGGCCACCGAGCTGATCGTCAGCGGGGTGCTGCGCTAGGCGTGATGTCAGTGTGTCGAGGGCGCGGTTCTTCGGAGCCCGACTGTCTGCCCGTGGCATGTTCCCTGCTTCGGGACGGAAGGGGGGTGTTTCGTCCGCAGTGATCGTCATGGGGAGGAGGAGGGGACCATGGAAGAGCCAAAGGGGGGTCACGTCGGCAGTGAGATGGTCGTGGCGTTCTTGGGTGGTGCATTCCTTGGGGCAGGAGTGGCGTTACTGCTGGCTCCGAAGTCGGGACAGGAGATGCGCAGTACTCTCAGAGGCTATGCCCAGAAGGTCGAGCATGATGTGGAGGCCCGCGTGAAGGATATCACATCCACGATTGAGGCCTGCCAACGTCTCTGTCAGGAACATGTGAAATTCTGCCGGGAACAGCTGGCGCCTGAAGGACAGAAGAGCGGTTGCGCCTAGGCCCTGCGGGGTCTTGCGCGGAACATGGGGCGTGATGTCGCCTCTCAGGAGGTAGGAGCGTTGCCGTGACGACTATGATCTCTGCGCTCTCTCACGATCCTCACGTGTGGGCGATTGTGTTGGCCGGCGGGGAAGGTGAGCGGATGAAACCGTTCATCACGCGATGGCTGGGTCGCCATTGTCCGAAACAGTATTGTGCGTTTGTCGGGTCCCGCTCAATGTTCCAGCATACCGTCGATCGAGCTCTGCGTCTCGTGCCACCCGAGCGGATCGTGGCCGTCGTCAGCCGGGATCATCGGGATCTGGTGACCGGTCAGCTCTTGGAGCGTGGACCGGCGCGGGTTGTCTATCAACCAGCGAATCGAGATACGGCTCCTGGTATCTTTCTGCCGCTCACCTACGTGGCCGCCTTGGATCCGGAGGCGACGGTCGTCGTGCTGCCCTCCGACCATTTCGCCTATCCCGAAGATCGACTGGTGGCGGCCATTCGGGACGCAACGTCGGCCGCCATGGGCTCGCCAGGCCATCTGGTCCTCGTGGGGGCGTCCCCCGATCGCCTTGAATTGGATTATGGGTGGATTCTGCGTGAGGGGCGGGCCATCCAACTGAACGGTATTCCAGTCTATCCGGTCCGGTCCTTTCTCGAAAAGCCCGAACGGGCGAAGGCGGAAGCCGCCTGGGAGGCCGGAGCCCTCTGGAACACGCTGGTCTTTGCCGCCAGAGCTGAGACCCTGTGGACCCTCGGCTGGCGCTTTCTCCCCTCTCTCATGCCGTTGTTCGAGCGTTTGAAGGAGGTCGTGGGCACAGAGGCGGAGTCCCACGTGCTCCGGTCGATCTATGAAGCGATGCCGCAGAAGAACATTTCCTACGATCTTCTGCAATGTATGACGGAGCACTTGTCCGTGATTGAGCTCAATGACGTGCTGTGGAGTGATTGGGGGCGGCCCGAGCGCGTGGCCGAGGCCCTTCGGCAGATCGGGCGGAGCCCGGCCTTCCCGGAAGATTCCATTGAGCCCAAAGCCTCGGCGATGTGTCCCTAACCCAGTCTTCCCGACCTAGTCGAGAGGACCTGCGTGCGGCGGCTCCACTCGTAACTGTTGCATTATTCCCCAGAATCCTCGCGGTTGCTGTAGCGGCTCTTCCCCTCGCGCCTGGGCTCGGCACATCCTCACGCGTCAACGTTTTGTAATTCCGTGGTAATCGTTCAACGCTTCTCCGTGGTGCCGCACTTGCACAAGCGGAGGACGAGAGAACGAATGCCTCTCCCCTCACTGTGGGTGTGACGATGTGGTTGCCCATTCAAGTGTGTCTTCGCTCTCTGTCCGTCGTCCTGATCGTCAGTGCGGTGGTTCTCCAGATGGTCGCGGTCGAGTGGGGGTGGGCCCAAGATGCCGTTGCGGAGGAGCCAGAATTGCGCCTGAGTCTCCGGGAGGCGATCGCGGCGGCGATGGACAACAACAACAGTGTCCGCCTGCTCAAGGAACGTATCGCGGCAGCCCAGGCGCAAGCGAACCAGAGTTTCGGCGCGATGATGCCCAATCTCTCGGGATATGTGAACCAGCGCAATCAAACGGTGAACTTGGCGGCGTTCGGCATTCCCCAGAATCGTATCGCTCAGCTCGGTATTCCCGGTGCGCGCACCGATCCGTTCGACATCTTTGACGCGCGTGGGAGCCTTGTCCAGAACATCTTCAGTTTGAGTCTGATCCAGCGGTGGCGCGCCGCGAAAACGGGGATCACGGTGGCCGACTTGGAGGCCGAGATCACCAAGCGGGACACCACGGCCACCGTGGGGTTGCTCTATGTGGAGGCGTTGCGCGCCGAGGCGGCGGTCAAGGCCAAACAGGCGAATGTGCAGTTGGGGCAAGAGCTGCTGAAGCTGGCACGCGATCGGAAATCGGCGGGGGTGGCCACCGGGCTTGACGTTACACGGGAGGAAGTGCAGCTGGAGAACGAGCGACAGCAGCTCCTGATCGCCGAAAACGACGTCGAGACCGCGAAGCTCAATCTCACGCGGTCGTTGGGCATCGATTTTGGCGTCCGGCTCGTGCTGACGGACGAGCTGAAACTGGTGGAGGCGCGACCGCAAGTGCCGGACGAGGCCCTGAGGATCGCCAAGGAGCATCGTCTGGAACTCAAGGCCCAGGAGACTCGTCAAAAGCTGGCCTCCCTCTCCTTGAGTTCGGTCACAAGCGAGCGGGTGCCGTCCCTTTCCGTCAACGGCGACTACGGCTGGATCGGAACCAAACCCGACGAAGCGATCGGGACCCACACCGTGGGGGTGACCCTGTCCGTGCCCATTTTTGACGGGGGGCAGAGGGAAGGCCGCATCTCCGAAAATCGAAGCCGTGTGCGCCAGGAATCCATTCGGATGAAAGACGTCTCGGACCAAGTCACGCTGGAGGTGCGCAATGCCCTGCTGACGCTGAATTCGACCCTACAGCAGGTAGCGGTCGCCCAGAAAGGACTCGATCTCGCGCAGAAGGAATTGACCTTCGCCCGGGATCGCTTTGCGGCCGGGTTGACGACCAACATCGAAGTCACCAATGCGCAGGCCGCGCTGGCGCGCGCGCGCGACAACTTGGTGGAGGCGCTGTTCCGGTTCAACGCCTCGCGCATCAATTTGGCCAGAGCGCAGGGGCAATTGGACGCGCTCTTGTGATGGTCCTGAGGAACACACCGCGAATGGGCACATCACCATCGTGCCGGAGGATGATGGCGTAGTGAGGAACGTGGATGGAGGCCTGGATCCCTTGGCAGGTCGGGTCGGGCCGAGCAAGGGGGGCGGAGTCTGATCGATCTTCGGGATGCGAAGGCCAGGAGGTCGACGACCGAGAGAGGGCAGGCCACGACAGAATGGCGGTGGCCCACCGAGGTGAGGACGAGAAAGCAGGGGATCTTGGTTGCGCCAGACGTGGATGTTGCCTTGACGGGCTTCGGCGTGCGCTCGGCCCAGATCCGGTATGCGCAGGTACGAGCGCTGAGGTGTTTCGAGGCCGCCCGTCGGGGGTTGGTGGTCAGTGAGGAAGGGGAAGTCCGCCGCGTCTCCACATGAAACGGGTTCCCACGTATGGCATCGTGGTTGTCGGGGCGGCGCTGCTGGGCGGTGCCATCCTCTTCGGACTCACTCGGTGGGTGTGGAACAGCCCATTGCCGGAAGGCCTGATTCAGGCCAACGGTCGCATCGAGGGCGATCATGTCACGGTGTCGAGCAAGTTTCCAGGACGTATCGTCCGGATGTTTGTGCGGGAGGGAGATGAGGTCCATTCGGGTGACTTGCTGTTGCAGCTGGATGACACCCAGGTCCAGGCGAAGACCGAGCAAGCGCGCCATGCCTGGGAAGCCATCGAGGCCCGTGTGCAGGCTGCGCATGCCGACCTCGCCGTGTTGAACTTGGACGTGCCGCTCGGGGTTGAGCGGGCCGAGGCGCAAGTGGCCAAGGCGCAGGCAGGGTTGGACAAGGCGGTGGTCGTTGAGCGGGAGGCGCGAAGCGACGCCGAGCGGTTCAACGAACTGGCCGCCAAGGATCAGGCGTCAATCCAACAACGGGACCAGGCCCGGTTGCGGTGGGAGGTCGCCATGCGGGAGATCGCCACGCAACGCGCCGCGCTCGTGCAAGCCGACAAGGAACGGGCCCAAGCCGAACTGGGGTGGCAGCGTATTCGCGCACAGGAGGCGGCGGTCGAGGCGCTGGAGCGGGAGCGCGATCGGGCCGAAGCGGCCCTGCAGGAAATGCAGAGTGTGCTAGACGATTTGACGATCAAGGCCCCCGGCAGCGGGACGCTGACCACCCGCATGGCCGATGTGGGAGAGGTGGTGGCGGCGGGGGCGCCGCTGTTCGAATTGGTGGATCTCGACCGGCTCTATCTCAAAGTCTATGTGCCGGAGGTCCAGATCGGGAAGGTTCGACTCGACTTGCCTGCCAAGATCCACATCGACGCCTTTCCCGATCAGCCCGTGGACGCCAGGGTGAGATACATCGCCTCCAAGGCCGAATTCACCCCCAAGGAAGTACAGACGCCGGATGAGCGGGTGAAGCTCATCTATGCAGTGAAACTGTACCTGGAACGGAACCCGGATCATCGCCTGACGCCAGGCCTCCCGGCGGACGCCGTTATCCGATGGCGGGAAGACGTGCCTTGGGCCACACCGCGGATGTGATGCGTCGGGTAGGAGGGGGACACGTGAGGAAGCATGACATGGAACAGTCCCCGGTCCAGAGCGGTGCACCCGAGGCGCCCGGCACGGATCTCGTGGTCACGGTGTCAGGTCTTCGGAAGCGGTACAAACGGCATGTTGCCGTCGACGGCCTCGATTTGACGATCCGCAAAGGGGAGCTGTATGGGCTGATCGGCCCGGACGGGGCGGGCAAGAGCAGTGTGATGAAAGCCATTGCCGGGGTACTCAGTTTCGAGGGCGGATCGGTCGAGGTGTTCGGCACCGTCATTGATTCGGAGCCTGCAGCGGAGCAGGTCAAGGCGCGGCTCGGCTTTCTTCCGCAAGGCCTCGGCGCGACTCTCTATCCCGATCTCTCGGTTGAGGAGAACATCGAGTTCTTCGCGAGGCTCCGGCTGGTCTCCGAACGAGATCTCGCCACACGAAAGGCCCGGCTGCTGGCGATGACGCGGCTCGACAGGTTTCGGGGGCGGGCCATGAAGCACTTATCCGGTGGCATGAAGCAGAAGCTTGGGTTGATCTGCACGCTGATCCATGAACCAGAACTGGCGATCTTGGACGAGCCGACGACCGGGGTCGATCCCGTCTCGCGTCGCGAGTTCTGGCGGATCCTCACGGAGTTGTTGGAAGAGAAAGGTATGACGGTCCTGGTGTCCACGGCCTACATGGACGAGGCCGCCCGGTTTCACCGGCTCTCGTTTCTCTCAAGCGGGAGCGTGTTGGCTTCCGGAACTCCGGCCGAGGTGCAAGCCCTGGCGCCTGGCTCGATGGTGACCTTTGAGGCCGCGGGTCAGCTGGATGCCGCGGCGCGCTTGCGACGCCGGTATGCCCAGGTCGAGGCACTGGGAGCCCAGCTGCACGTCTTTACCGATGAGCCCGATCCCGAGGCAGCCTTGCGGGAGGTCCAATCGGCGCTGGGTGACGTTCATCCCGCCGGCGTGCGCGTGGATGCGCCGGAACTTGAAGATGTCGTCGTCTCTCTACTCCTGAAGCGCGGCGGGCACCGGTCTGTCCCGGCCTGGCACGGGGAGCAGAGTCCCGGGAATCACCGGGAAGGACTTGCCATCGAGGCGCACGATCTCGTACGGGAGTTCGGATCGTTCCGAGCGGTGGACGGCGTGAGTTTTCACGTCAAACAAGGGGAAATCTTCGGTCTGTTGGGTGCGAATGGAGCAGGGAAAACGACCGTGATCAAGATGCTCACGGGGATTCTGCCTCCGTCGAACGGGGAGGGGTGGGTGGCAGGCGCAGACATGCGGAAGGCTTCCGGGGTGCTCAAGGAGCGGATCGGATACATGTCTCAGGCGTTTTCACTGTATCTGGACTTGACCGTGGAAGAAAACATCCGGCTGTTCGCCGATCTTTATGGACTGGGGAAACACGAAGCCCGCGATCGGCTGGCCTGGATCGTGGCCATGGCGGGGCTGGCAGGGTATGAATCAAGTCTGGCGGCTCGACTCCCCATGGGCGTGCGCCAACGCTTGGCGCTCGGTTGTGCGCTGGTGCATCGACCGCGCGTCCTCTTTCTCGACGAGCCGACCTCCGGGGTCGACCCGATTGGCCGCCGGCACTTTTGGGACATTCTGTCCCGTCTGGCGCGCGAGGAGGGAGTCGCGATGCTCATCACCACGCACTATATGAGTGAGGCCGACCATTGCGACAGCCTGGCGCTCATGTACGCGGGGCGGATTGTCGCCGGAGGCGCGCCGTCCGAGATGAAGCGCGAGGTCGAGCGTGAGGCCGGGCAGTTGCTCGAAGTCTCGACGGACCGCCCGGGGGCGGCGATCCGGTGGGCCACGGAGGCCGGTTTTACCGACGCGGCGCTGTTTGGGACGAAGGTGCACGTGTTGTCCCGTGACCCCGTTCGGGACGAAGAGCGGTTGCGGTCGGCCTTGGCGGCGGGGGGTGTGGGGGTCCACTCCCTCGTGCTCCGGCCGCTCAGTCTCGAAGATGTGTTTGTGTACCGCATCATGGCATTGGAACGCACTGAGACGGCGGGTGTTGTCTAGGAGGACCATGACGATGCATCCCCTTCATCCCATGTTGGTGCATTTCCCCATCGCATTGCTGACGACGAGCGTGGCTTTCGAGGCCTTGGCCATGCGATGGCCGTCCGAGCGCCTCCGCGCGAGCAGCCTGGATATGCTCGTGGTCGGTGTCTTGGCTGCGGTTGCGGCGGTCGTCAGCGGGCACCTTGCCGAGGAGGCCGTGGAGAACCGTGGCATTCCGGAGCAGGTCCTGGAATGGCATGAAGGGCTCGGATTTGCCACGTTCTGGATCTTTGCCGGCGTGCTGGCGATGCGTGTCGCCATGGCTTGGGGGCTTCTGCGGGATCGGCCCATCTGGCCGCTGCTCCTGGGGCTTGTCGGGATCGCGGTCCTACTGGTTGCCGGCTATTTCGGCGGAGAGTTGGTGTATCGATTCGGGGCGGGGGTATCCCCTCCATGAACCTGAAGCGGGTGGTCGCCGTGGCCTCCAAGGAATGGCGCGAGACGGTCAGGGACCGGATGTTCCTGGCCTTGGCCTTCCTGCTGCCGGTCCTATGGATGGTGGTGTTCGGATACGGTCTGGTGTTGGACGTGGCGGACATTCCGTTTGCGGTGCTCGATGAGGACCGGACGGCGGTAAGTCGGGATTATCTCTCGCGATTCACCGAGTCGCGGTATTTCTCGTTTCGCGGCCATGTAGAGGATACGCGCACCCTCGATCGGTGGCTGACCAACCAGCAGATTCGTGTGGGCATGATCGTCCCCGCGCGTTTTGAGGAACAGTTGGCGGGGGGCGAGCCGGTGGTCGTGCAGACGTTGTTGGACGGGACCTTTCCGCTCCATACGGATCTTGCCAAAGGGTATGTCATCGCCATCAATCAGGCCTTCAGCGAGGACCTTCTGGTCGACTTCGTCAGCCGCACGCGCGGGCTTGCGCGGGAGGAGGCCCGCCGCATGGTGCAACCGATCCGCGTCGAGGTCCGATACCTCTACAACGAGGAGGTGCGGAGCACGTGGTCGATGGTGCCGCCGCTGGTGATGTTCATCGTCATGCTGTCCTCGCCCCTGCTGACGGCGTTGGCCGTCGTGCGGGAGAAAGAACGCGGATCTCTCTACAACATCTATTGTTCCACGGTTACCCGCATGGAATTTCTGGCCGGGAAAGTGCTGCCCTATGCCGGCATCGCGCTCGTCAACGTCTGGGTGCTTTGGGTGATGGCGGTGGTCCTCTTTCGGGTGCCGTTCAAAGGGGGGCTGGCCCTGTTCTTTCTCGGTTCGGTGGTGTTTATCCTGTGCGGGACGGGCATCGGCCTGCTGATTTCGTTGGTGGTGCACTCACAAATGGCGGCGCTCATCATCGCAATGGTTGTCGCGATGCTGCCGACGATCCTGTTTTCAGGACTGCTGGTGCCCGTCGCCTCTCTGAGCCCCGGAGCCCAGATCCAGGCCCATCTCTTCCCGGCTATGTATTACACCAATGTGGTGCGCGGGAGTTTTCTGAAAGGGGTGGGCGCGGACGTGCTATGGAAGGATCTCGCGGCGTTGGCCCTGTTTGCCGTCGGGTTGCAGTTGCTAGCCTACGTGTTCTTCACGAAGAGGCCGAGAGGGTGAGGGGAGAGCCCGCCATGACGCGTCGGCGCGTCGCCGGCTGGTGGCGGCGCTTGTACGCCATGACCCGGAAGGAAGTGCTGCAGCTCGGGCGGGACCTTCCGTTGTTGCTGTTTCTCCTGTATTCCTTTTCACTGTCCGCGTACATCAGCGGAGTGGGGATCACCATGCAGCTACGACAGGCGGACGTGGCGGTTCTGGACGGCGATCATAGCCGGTCCTCGCGCGAGCTGATCCATCGGTTGCAGCCGCCCTATTTCCGCGTGCAGGGCGAGCTGGCCGATGCGCGCGAGGGAGCGCGCCGTCTTGACGAGGGCCGGACGATGGTGGTTCTGGACATTCCGCCCCGTTTTCACGAAGCGCTGCTCAGGCGAGAACCCATGGCCGTGCAACTGCAGGTCGACACGACCAACGCGCCCCAGGGCCTGTCGGCCGCCAGTTACGCCACTCGCATCGTCAGTGGATTCGGCACGGAAGCCGCGCTGGCTTCGCTGGGCGTCTCCTCCCTATCGGCGGGTGTGCCCATGGTCACCAGTGCGCATCGGGTCTGGTTCAATCCGAATCAGGATGAGACGTGGTTTCAGTCCATTTCGCACCTGTTGCGGATGATCACCGTCTTCGCGGTGCTGTTGCCTGCGGCCGCCCTCGTGCGGGAGAAGGAGCGCGGCACCGTGGAGCAATTGCTGGTCTCCCCAGTGACGCCCCTGCAGGTGATGTTGTCGAAGGTGCTCGCCATGACCGGCGTCATTGTGGGATGCACGGCCCTTGCGCTCTACGGCGTGTTGCGCCCCGTCTTTCAGGTGCCGATGAAAGGGCAGGCGTGGGTGTTCTTCGGGCTGACCGCGCTGTACAGCTTCACCACGGCGGGCGTGGGATTGGCGGCGGCGACGATCAGCAGGAACCAGGCGCAGGTGGGCATGCTCACCCTTTTGGTGGTGGCGCCGATGCTGTTGTTGTCCGGGATGACCACGCCGTACGAGTCGATGCCGGAATGGGTGCGGGCGCTGATGGTGGTCAGTCCCCTCCGGTACTATATCGACATTACCTATGGCGTGCTGCTGAAGGGGGCTGGGTTCGACACCCTCTGGAGGCCGGTGGCGGCCATGAGCAGCTTGGGTGCAAGCATGTTCTGTATCGGCATGTGGCGATTCCGCAAACAATTCGAATGAATGGCGATCTCGCGATGAGGGCGGGTGTGCGGCGCGCGGCTACCCGGACACAGGCCCTCGGTGGAAGCGGGTGGGCAGCGATCCTCCTGCTGTCGGTGCTCCTGGGGCTGGGAGGCGTGTGCGAGGCGCAGGCGCCACCGCAAGAGGAGACCGACGACCGATTCCAAGACTGCCGGTACGAAGTGGTGGCGCCCAAGGAATCCGCCCAAGCGACGGCGGGAAAGACCGTCGGGTTTCCCACCGGCGACGTCTTCCGGCCGCTGTTCGCGGATCCCAAACAGCCGCAATTCTTCGCCAGCTATCAGGCGGTCACGCGGCGGGAACCCGCGGCACCCATTCGCGACGTCGGGCGGTCGGTCAATGTGGGGTCCGTGGGGTTTGGGGAAAATTTCGGGCTCGTCGGCAAACGCCGAGGGTGCAACGGCTGGCAGGTCGGCATCTTGGCCGGCGTGTTTTCACAGTTCAATCTCGATTCCTCGTCCTCGGATCTGCTGAACACGGACTTTGTGTTCGGCATTCCGCTGACTGTTCGGCAGGGACTGTGGTCGGCCCGTGTTCGGCTCTATCACCAGAGTAGCCACTTGGGGGACGAATTGGTTCTGGGGAACCCGGGGTTCAACCGCGTGAATCTCAGCTTCGAGGAGGTGGAGGCGATCGGTTCGCTGGACGCGCCGGGCGGATGGGGGCGTGTGTATGCGGGCGGAGGCTATCTGATTCATCGCACGCCCGACTTGCACCGCAACCGTGTACAGTGGGGGGCGGAGTTTCGAGGGCCGAGTTGGCACAGTGTGCTCTTTCAGCGATGGCTCGATCGCCCCTTCATCGCGACACCGGTGTTCGGGGCCGATTTCAAGGTGTTCGAGCAACTCGGCTGGGTGGTCAATACCAACTTGTTGGGCGGCATCGAATGGGTGCGGCCTGACATTCAGCGACGGTTCCGGTTGCTCCTGAACTATTATCGCGGATTCAATCAATACGGACAGTTCTTCAGTCAAAAAATCGAGAGTGTTGGGGTGGGGCTGTACCTGGCGTTTTAGGCGTGGTGGGTCGCCGCGAGTGGAGAGGGCGTGAAGGGATCGCTCAAGACGGGGGTGACATTCGGGGTGACCAGCGGGGTGATCACGACGCTGGGCCTCATGGTGGGGTTGCATTCCGGGACCCACTCTCAACTGGCGGTGTTGGGGGGAATCGTCACCATTGCAGTGGCGGATGCCTTCTCGGATGCGTTGGGCATTCACCTCGCGGAGGAGTCCAAAAATGGGGGTTCGGCGATGGAAGTGTGGGAGGCGACCCTGGCTACCTTTGCCGCCAAGTGCCTCATCGCGCTGACCTTCGTGGTGCCGGTGCTGTTCGTCGAGTTGGACGCAGCCATTGGAGTCTCCGTGGCATGGGGGCTGTCGTTGCTGGCAGCGCTCAGTTTTCTCCTGGCACGAGCGCAGCGAATTCCCGCCTGGCAAGTCGTCGGGGAGCATCTGGCGATCGGTATCTGCGTGATCGCTCTCACGCACTATCTGGGCGATTGGATTCGGGTCGCGTTTGGCTGAGATGTGGAGGGCGTGCAGGGGGTCATCTGGCACGGCGGCAAGTCGGTTGGAGATGGACGGGCAGGGCCTGCGCGGAAGGAGCGTGTGGAAGAATGGACGGAAAGACGACGTTGCCCAAGGTGGGAATCGGCCGGCGCTGTGGGGCAATCCGGGCGAATGTCGATCGGTATCGCGCCCTCATGACGGATGAGGCGTACGAGGAGGTCCTCGCCCTGGCCGCCGACCTGCGGGGGGTGAGAATCTGTCACCTCAATTCCACGGCGGCCGGCGGTGGCGTGGCGGAGTTGCTGGCCCGGTATGTGCCGATGTTGCAGGCGCTCGGCATCCAGGCGGACTGGCGCTTGATCCACGGCGAGCCCGCGTTTTTTGCGATTACGAAGGCCTTTCACAATGCGCTGCAAGGCGGCCACTACGACCTGCGGAAGCCGGAACAGGACGTGTATCTTCGTGTGAACGAACGCAGCGCCAAGGCCCTGGGAAACGACTACGACGTCTATATCGTGCATGATCCGCAGCCCGCGGCGATCCGCCACTTTACGGGATCGCGCGGCGCCAAGTGGATCTGGCGCTGCCACATCGACAGTTCGTCGCCGGACAAAGAGGTGAGCCGGTTCCTCACGCCATTGCTTGAAGAATACGATGCGGCCGTGTTCACGATGGGCGAATTTCTCCTGCCGGGCCTCGCGCCCAAACACGTGGCATTCATCGCGCCGGCCATCGACCCGCTGGCGACCAAGAACATGGACCTGCCCGTGGAGTTGTGCCGGCGCGCCATTCAGGACTCCGGCGTCGACCCCGCGCGTCCCCTGCTGGTGCAAGTGTCGCGGTTCGATCCTTGGAAGGATCCCCTGGGGGTGGTGCGCGCCTATCGGTTGGTGAAGGAAGAGGTCCCGACGGTGCAATTGGCGCTGATCGGCGCCATGGCGGGAGACGATCCGGAGGGATGGGACATTCTTGATCAGGTCGAAGAGCGGGCTGCGAACGATCCGGACCTGTTCGTGTTCACGAACGTGGCCGGTGTCGGCAGCATGGAGGTCAATGTGTTCCAGCGCGGGGCCGATGTCGTCATTCAAAAGTCGTTGCGGGAGGGATTCGGTCTGGTGGTGTCCGAGGCCCTCTGGAAGGAAAAGGCCGTCGTCGCGGGACGAGCCGGCGGCATTCCGATGCAATTCCCGGAGGCCTATCGTACGAATCTGGTGGACAGTGTCGAAGGGTGCGCGGCCCGGGTGCTGGAGTTGCTCAGGCATCCCGGAGAACGGGGAGAGTTCGGCCGCGCGGGGCGCGAACATGTGCGCAAGCACTTCCTGCTGCCGCGTCTGGTTACCGATGAACTGCGCTTGATCAGGCAGGTGGTTGGGATATCATGACGACCCCGGACCAGGCGCTGGTCGCCTATTTTTCGATGGAAATCGGTCTAGAGGCCGGCATGCCGACGTATGCCGGCGGACTAGGTGTATTGGCGGGCGATACCATTCGGGCGGCCGCGGATGTGGAGATTCCCATGGTCGTCGTCACCCTGGTGCATCGCCGCGGCTATTTCTTTCAACGGATGGATGCGGCCGGCAACCAGAGCGAAGAACCGGTCTCCTGGGCCATTGACGACTATGCCGAGTCGGTGCCCGTCAGCGTCACGATCGACGTGGAGGGGCGTGCCGTGCAGGTGGGGGCCTGGCGTTATGATGTCACGGGCGTGTCCGGATTCATCGTGCCTGTCTACCTCTTGGATACCGATCGGCCGGCCAACACCGACTGGGATCGGCGCCTGACCGACACGCTCTACGGAGGCGACCAACACTACCGGCTCTGCCAGGAGGTCATTCTGGGCCTTGGCGGCCTGAGGCTCTTGCGGGCGCTCGGGTACCGGACTCTCCACCGGTACCATCTGAATGAAGGCCACGCCGCCCTGCTGGCGCTCGGGTTGCTCGCGGAACAATTGCCCGATCACGGTGGCGGGCCGGCTGATTGTCAGGCCGCCATGGCGCGTGTGCGCGAACAATGCGTCTTTACGACCCATACGCCGGTGCCGGCCGGGCACGATCAATTCCCCGACGCCATGGCCCGGCGCGTCGTGGGCGAGCGACTGTGGACCATACTTGCCCACTGCTGGACCAACTCCACCTTGAACATGACCGCATTGGGGTTGCACTGCGCCCGCTACGTGAACGGAGTGGCGATGAAACACGGAGATGTCTCGCGCGGCCTGTTCCCTGGCTATCCGATCCACTCGATCACGAACGGCGTCCATGCCGTGACGTGGGCGGCCCCCTCCTTCCAGGACTTGTACGATCGCCAGTTGCCCGATTGGCGCCGTGATGCTCTGTCGCTCCGGTACGCGATCGGGATTCCCGTGGAGGATATCTGGCGGGCGCATCAAGAGGCAAAACGCGTGCTGTTGGATCACGTGAACCGCGAGACGAATGCCGGATTCGACTGCGACGTCTTGACCATCGGGTTTGCCCGGCGCGCGGCCGCCTACAAACGATTCCTGCTGGTGTTCCAGAATCTCGACCGCCTCGTTCGCTTGGCGCAAGAGGCCGGCCCGATCCAGTTGGTCTTCGCGGGCAAAGCCCACCCCCTCGATGCGGACGGAAAAGCCGTGCTTCGCCGCCTGCACGAGGTGCGCGGGGCCCTTGGGGGCGCGGTGAAGGTGGCCTACCTGGCGAACCATGACATGGAATTGGGTCGGAAGCTCTGCGCGGGCGTGGATGTGTGGCTGAATACCCCAATGCCGCCGCTCGAGGCGTCTGGTACCAGCGGGATGAAGGCGGCGATCAACGGCGTTCCCAGCCTGAGCGTGTTGGATGGCTGGTGGGTCGAGGGGCACGTGGAGGGCGTGACGGGATGGGCTGTTGGCGAAAGTCTCCAGCCCTGCGCGACGCCGGACCCCGGCATGGATGTCTGTCATGCCGCCGAGTTGTACGAGCAGCTCGCCAAGAAAGTACTCCCCTGCTTCTACAAGGAACGGGAGCGTTTCAAGGACATGATGCGGCACACCATCGTGCTGAACGGGTCGTTTTTCAATGCGCACCGGATGGTGGCGCAGTATCTGCATAATGCCTATCGTGTGACGGGAGCGTTCCTGGGGGGCACGGCTGGCGTGAGGTCAGTCGGGCCACGGCTCGGTGACGTCTAGCACGAGTCCGAGTCACAACGAACGTTGGAGGGAAAGACGATGGGGTGGACACAGGTGGCAATGACGAGTGTCGTGGGGCTACTGCTGATCGTGGGCTGTCAGCCTGTCCCGAAAGCGAATGACCAGCCCAGGCCGGCGGTGATCGGCGCACACGTCTCATCCGGTGAGCGGCTTTATCAGGAGCATTGCGCAGTGTGCCATGGGCCGAGAGGTCGAGGGGATGGATATGCCGGGCTTCAGCCGCCGCCGGCTGACCTGACATCCCCGAAAGTGTCCACGCAACTGGCCCCGCAGCTCATCAAAACCGTGCATGAGGGGAGGGCCAATACGGCGATGGGCGCCTGGAAGCAGTTGATGTCCGATCAAGACATCGAAGACGTGGTGGCCTTTCTCCGTCGGTTGAGGGAGTAGGCCGTTCTGCGGTTCGATCGCCGTGTCATGGTTTGACTGACAGCTTCGATGGTGCAGGATCGAAACGGAAATGATGGCGGTGTATCCCCTAGGAGTCGGTTTTTCAGTATGGTGGAACGCCGCGGAAGGCCGTCTGCTGTACTTCCGCGGCCTTAGGGAAGGAACAGGATTTGCGAAGTCTCTCCCCCATATGACCCCTGTGACATATCGGAACCACACGACGTGCGGGGAGGGAGGGCAGATGGACTACCAAGCGGGGAAGAAACTGGCGCTCGTGATCGATGACAACGAATGCGCAAGGACGCTCTTGCGGATCGCGCTCAAGTGCGACGGGCTCCGAGTGGTGGAGGCCAGCTCTGGCGAGGAGGCGGAGCAGAAGGCGGCCCAATTGAATCCCGATTTGATCCTGACCGACCTTGAGATGCCCACCGGCGGGTTTCCGAACATCAAACGGCTGCGCGCACTGTGTCGAACCTCTGGGATCGTCGTGCTGTCCGGACGGGAATCGCGAGCGGCGCGAGATCAGTCGTTGGCGAGCGGTGGCGACCTGTTCCTTGAAAAGCCGTTTCACTTGGCCGAACTGCGAGGGGTGGTGAACACGCTCCTCACCTCGCCACGCGCGGCCTATCCGGTGTCCGCCTCGTCCCCGGTGTTCGTCGATTCCCTCTGAGGCCGACTGCGGCATCTCGCAACGTTCGGCCTGGCGTGCTGTTGCGAACTTCCACAGACACGCCGGGCCGCCCTCTTCCTGATTTTCAATCGAGCCAAAGGTAAATCCCCAGCCTCTCAAGGCCTTAGTGGTCGTGCCCCTGGTCGTGTGGCCTGGCACGACCGTTGCGGAGCATGCGCGGCATCACCCTCTGACAGGAGGTTTGCCATGCCCACGCCGCCAGGTCCCTCACCCGCACGTCACAAGAACAGAGCGACGGTCGCGCCGTCCACTGCTGAGAAGGGTAATGCCCGGAGGGCCGTCCAGCGCGTACAGGTGGAAACCGTTTCGGGGCCCCCATCGGAGGACATGGAAACGAGGATTCGCCGGCGTGCGTACGAGTTATACGAGGCCCACGGTCCGGGTCAGGGGTCCGCACTCGAAGATTGGCTGCAGGCGGAGCGAGAGATGCTGAGCCGCCAACCTCCAGCGTGAGTCGGGGGACCGTCCGACGCCGTTTTCATTCCAGTCCACACCTCAGCCGCTCGACGGGCGAGTTCCCCCTTGGTAGCCGACTTCCGACCTTCCGGAGGGGAGGGCGCGCTGCGCCCTTGCAGGGGGGTGCCGGAGAATGAATCCTTTTGCCGTGTCGTCGCTCCTACCTGCAAGAAGGAGGTGAATCGACATGCGAATCGATGCATGGCTCCGGCTGATTGCGGGGGGTTTTGTCTTGCTTGCCGTGGTGCTGGGGGCAACCGTCCACCCGTATTGGAACTATTTTGCTGCCTTCGTGGCCGCCAATCTGGTTCAATCGGCCTTTACCGGGTGGTGTCCGATGATGGCGTTGCTTCGGAAGTTGGGTGTTCAGGAGTAGCACGGGCAAGGGGAGGTGTGATGCCGCATCAGGGAGAGTCGCCGGGAAGAGAGGAGGGGTGGCCGGTCTCCTTGGTTCTCGATGGCGCCTTCGAGGATGAAGCGGGGTTGCGGCAGGCGATCACCCGCTGCAAGCTGTGTTTCGACCATGACCCGTTCACCGTGCGCGACGGCTCCGGGCAATTGGTGCAGCTCGGGTTCCAACTCAATCTCTATGCGGCATTCCAGGATCCACGGTATTTGCCGCACGGAGACGATACGGAATTGACGGAACTGGTTGGGCTCCTCCGGCGGCTGTGCCGGGTGTTTGTGCGGTCGCTGGCGGTGTTGAAGCCCTGCGAACGTCCGGTTCCGCCCCTGCACCGAGTGGTCTATGCCAAGGAACGCGGGTATCGCGCGGAGGTGTGTCTGCAGATTCCCATCTTCGCCCAGCCAGTGGAGGGTCGTGTACCCGAAGGTCGCGAAGGAGCGTTGCTTGCCGCTGCCGAATGCCTGTTGCTGCACCTGGGCGCCAGGCGTGGGGCGTGGGAAGGACATGAGGGAGACGGCGCGGCATCCCTCTCGCGGTGCGAGGAGCGCCTGCGGAGGCTGGAACAACCGGAACGCTGAGGGGGCGAGGCGGCCCCAGCCGGCGCTCGCGCTGAACGTGAGGACAAGTTGGGCGGACCGCGCCAGGGTCTGGTATAAGGGTCGAATGCGGAGTCGTGCGATCAGGGAACGGATGCGAATCCCCAAACGATGGTCGGTGTGCGGGTGGTTCCTGGCTGTCGTGTTGACGGCGGGGTGTGGGGCCAAGGATGAGCCGTCGCCGCCAGCGGTGTCGGCGGCCCTCGAACCGCCGGTGCCCGCCGCGGCCGTTGATGTGCGGTCGGTGGCCATGCCGGTCCGTGTCGAGGTCACGGGTCAAGTCGCCACCGTCTATCAGGCCACATTGTCGAGCCGTATCCAGGGCACGATCGATCGGTTGTTGGTGCGGGAAGGGACGGCGGTCAAGAAGGGGCAGGTGCTGATCGAGTTGGACCGCCGAGACGTGGAGGCGGAATTGGGGCGGACCTCGGCCGATCTCGATAACGCGCGCGCCCACTTGGCCCGCATGAAACAGCTGCTCCAGGACGATGCGGTCAGCACCCAGGAAATGGAGAACGCGACCCGCGCCTACCGGGTTGCGGAGGCCGCCAGGAAAGCCGTGCTCGCGCAGCTCAGCTACACCGAAGTGAAGGCGCCCTTCGACGGCGTGATTACGGAAAAGAAGGTCGAGGCGGGCGAACTGGCGTCCCCGGGCCAGCCGCTGCTCAAGATGGAAGATCCGCGTCAGCTCCGTCTAGAGGCCACGGTGGCTGAGCGCGATCTGAAGCGTATTGCCAGAGGCGACAAGATTCCGGTGGTCATCGACGCCGTGGGCTCCGATCCTGTCCCCGGCGTGGTCAGTCAGATCCTCCCGGCGGGTGATCCGCAAACGCACACGTTCATGGTCAAGGTGGATTTGCCGGCCTCCCCTGCGATCAAGACCGGGATGTTCGGTCGGTTTCTTCTTGAAAAGGGTGTCAGTCCCACACTGATCGTGCCCGCGTCCGCAGTGATGGAACGCGGCGAACTGACCAGCGTCTTCGTGGTCGGGGCCGACGGCATCAGCCGTCTCCGATGGGTGAAGGTGGGCCGGCGACTGGAGGAGGACGTGGAACTCCTGTCGGGGGTCACCGTCGGCGAACGGGTGTTGCGGGACAGTGCGCAGGGAATGGATGGCGCCAGGGTGCAGGTCCTGCCGGACACCCCGACCTCACCGGCGGCGCCGTAGCGGAGCGCGACCGTCGCACGGCCGGGTGCGAGGCACGCGGAGCCTGTCATGGACGTGCGAAGGGTCATCACGCTGGACCGATGGACGTCGACGACGCCTCATACCGCCCGGGGCTGAGCGGGCGCATCGCCGCGCTCTTCATTGACAGCAAGTTGACGCCGCTGATCATGCTGGCGGCGCTTCTGTTGGGACTCCTTGCCATTCTCGGCACGCCGCGCGAAGAAGAGCCGCAGATCGTCGTGCCCATGGCCGATGTCTGGCTGCCCTTTCCTGGCGCCTCCGCCAAAATCGTCGAAGAGCAATTGGCCAAGCCGTTCGAGCGCAAGCTCTCAGAAATCAAAGGCGTGGAGTACGTGTACTCGATGTCCAGGCCGGGCGGCGCCTTGATTATCGTCCGGTTCTACGTCGGCCAGGACATGGAAAAGAGCCTGGTCGATGTGTACGACAAGCTCATGTCGCACCAAGACCTGCTGCCGCCCGGGGCCCTGCCGTTCTTGGTGAAGCCGAAGGATGTCAATGACGTGCCGATCGTCACCGTCACCCTCTCCAGTGCGCGGTATGGCGAGTTTGAACTGCACCAGTTGGCGGAGCAGGTGCTCGAGGAAGCGAAGAAGGTGCCCGGTACCTCCGCCGGGTTTATCGTGGGTGGGTCTCCGCGGGAGGTGCGCGTTTCGATCGATCCGACCCGACTCAAGGCGTACGGCTTGCCTCCTCTGCAGGTCGCCGCCGTCATTCGGGGGGAGAACCGATCGCTGCCGGCCGGGCGCTTCGACAGCCGGAACGAGAGTTTTCTGGTGGAAACCGGGCGGTTTCTGCGGTCACGCGAGGATGTGGAGGGCCTGGTTGTGGGGGTGCACGAGCAACGGCCGGTCTACCTTCGGCAGGTGGCGACGGTGACGGACGGTCCGGCGGAATCGACCCACTACGTCTGGTTTGGGCTGGGCGGCGGCGCGCCGGAAGCCGGAGAGAGGAACGCCAAGGCGGTCGGGCTTCAGGACACACCCACGCCTTCCGCCTCGTCGACCGCATCCCAGGAACCCGCGGTGACCGTGGCCCTGGCCAAGCAGGGCGGAACGAATGCGGTGACGGTCGCCGCCGACGTGTTGCGGAAGGTCGACGCGTTGAAGGGGCGAACCATCCCGTCGGACGTTCGGGTGACGGTCACGCGCAACTATGGTGAGACGGCTCGGGAAAAGGCCGACGAACTGCTCTGGCATTTGCTCATCGCCGTCGTCGCCGTCGTGGGCTTTTTGGGGCTGACCCTCGGGGTGCGTCCGGCCGTGGTGGTCTCGCTCGCCATTCCCCTGACGTTGGCCTTGACGCTGTTCACGTCGTGGTTGATCGGATACACGATCAATCGCGTGACGTTGTTCGCGCTCATTTTTTCGATTGGCATTTTGGTCGACGACGCGATAGTCGTGGTAGAAAACACGTACCGTCATCTGACGATGCACCTGCGCTCGCATCATCAGGCGTCGATTGAAGCGGTAGACGAAGTCGGGAACCCCACCATCTTGGCCACGCTGACGGTGATCGCGGCCCTGCTGCCCATGGCATTCGTCTCGGGATTGATGGGCCCGTACATGCGTCCGATTCCGGTCAATGCGTCTATCGCCATGTTTTACTCGTTGCTGGTGGCCTTCGTGGTGATTCCCTGGTTCTGCCGAACGTGCTACCGGCCCGGCGCCACGGTGGCGGGTGTCGACCACGAAGGGCGTGACGACAGCCCTGTTGCAGCCCTGTATCGGCGTCTGCTCGGTCCCCTGCTGCGGCATCCGCTCTTGGCGGTGGCGGTGTTGGGAGGTGTGGCGCTCCTCTTGGTGGGGTCCACGCTGCTGTTCTATACCCGCCACGTCGTCGTGAAGATGCTGCCGTTCGACAACAAGAGCGAGATGCAGCTTGTGATCGACATGCCGGAGGGCACCACACTGGAGCAGACCGCTCGAGTGGCCCAGGCGCTGGGGCGGTATGTGCGGACCGTGCCGGAAGTCCGAGATTATCAAGCCTATGTCGGGACCGCGTCACCCTTCAATTTCAACGGGCTGGTCCGCCACTACTACTTGCGCGATCAACCTCATGAGGCGGACATCCAGATCAATCTGGTTCCCAAGGACGAGCGCGAGGCGAAAAGCCACGCGATTGCGCAACGCCTGCGTCCGACGGTGCAGGAGATTGCACGTGAATTCGGGGCCAACGTCAAAGTCGTGGAAGTGCCGCCCGGGCCGCCGGTGCAGTCCGTGCTGGTGGGCGAAGTGTACGGCCCGGACTATCCCCGCCAACTCGCCGTGGCCAAGGAAATCCGGGCCCTCTTTGAGGCGACGCCGGGTGTGGTCGATGTGGACGACTATATCGAAGCCGACCAAGTGAAGTATGTGTTCTCCGTCGATCGGGCCAAAGCGGCTTTGGCGGGTATTGCCTCGGCGGACATCGTGCAGACGCTGCGGATGGGGTTGGAAGGTACCAAGGTCGGTCTGGTGCACATTGCCGAGGAGCGGAGTCCCGTCCAGATCGTGCTGCGATTGCCGCTTTCCGAGCGGACGGGGTTGGAGCATTTGGGCGAAATCGGCCTGCGGACGTCCGGCGGCGGGATGGTGCCGCTTTCGGAGTTGTTGACCGTGGAACCGACCGTCCAGGACAAGACCATCTATCATAAGAATCAGAAGCCCGTGGTGTATGTGGTGGCGGATGTCGGCGGGAGCGAAGCGGAACGAGCGGAAAGCCCCGTCTATGGGGTGTTGGGTGTCGGGAAACAGCTTGAGCGATACCGCACGGCGGAGGGGCATCCGGTGGAGCAGTGGTATGCCGCGCAGCCCTGGTCCGAGGAGCGGTTGGCGATGAAATGGGACGGGGAGTGGCACATCACCTACGAAACGTTTCGCGACATGGGGATGGCGTTTGCGGTCGCCATGCTCCTGATCTACTTGCTGATCGTCGGCCAGTTCCAGTCGTTTATCACGCCCTTGATCATCATGGCTCCCATCCCGCTCACGCTGATCGGCATTCTCCCGGGACACTGGATCACGGGGGCGTATTTCACGGCCACGTCGATGATCGGCTTCATCGCGTTGGCGGGCATCATCGTTCGCAACTCCATTCTGCTGGTCGACTTTATTCAGATTCAGGAACGCGCGGGCGTGGCGATTGAGGAGGCGGTCATCCGGGCCGGCGCCATCCGTACCCGTCCGATCGTGCTGACGGCGGCCGCGCTGATGGTCGGCGCCTTCGTGATCATCTTGGATCCGATCTTTCAGGGCTTGGCGGTGTCCCTGCTGTTCGGCGTGGGGGCTTCGACGGTCCTGACCCTCATCGTGATCCCCGTGCTGTACGCGCTGGTGCTCGGTGGATCTCGGTCGGGACGGGAGGTGGTGGGGGTGGCCGCGCAGGCCAGTGTGGAGCCGGGCGGGCTGGCCCGATCCGGATGAATCGTTCGAGGGAGTAGGGGCAAGGGGCAACGGGCAACGGCCATACCGTGAGGAGGGACATCGTTCATGGACGCAAGACCGAAAGTGTACCGGTATCAAACGAGTGTGACGTGGACGGAGCAGAAGAAAGGCATCGGCTCCGTGGCGGGGAAGCCGGATCTGGCGGTGGCAACGCCGCCCGAATTCAAAGGGCATGAAGGCATCTGGTCTCCCGAGGATCTGTTCGTGGCCTCGGTGAATGTGTGTCTGATGACCACCTTTCTTGCGATGGCTGAACGCGCCCAGGTGGGATTCACAGCGTATGCCAGTGACGCGGAAGGGACGTTGGAATTGGTCGACGGCAAGTTTCGCTTTACCACCATCGTGCTGCGTCCGCGTGTCACCCTGAAGCCGGGGGAGGATCCGGGCAAGGCAAAGCAGGTCTTGGAGAAGGCCGAAGCCAACTGCCTGATCTCCAATTCGATGTCCTGCCGGGTTACGCTCGACCCGATCATTCACTAAGATCCTTTCCACTGTCGCCTCCCGCCCCAGTGACGCTACGAGTCCTGGGGCAGGAAGTCCCCTCGTCGTGGCGCTCCGCCCCGCCTGAGTCTTGCCAACGAACCGATGCCGCGGTTGGTCCATCAATGGAGTGTCATGCCGGTCTGGCACGAGGATGGCATGACTTCTAGAGAAGTGGAGGTTTGCCATGCGATGGGTATGCGCCGTTTCGTTGGTCCTGTGGGTGGCTCTCGTCGGCTCGGCCGCGTGGTTGTTTGTCCGCGGCGTGACGGCTCCTGGTACGGATGGTCGTACGGCGATCCGTCTGGCTCCGGCCGAACGTGATGTGATTTTGGGAGAGATGCGGGCCTTGCTGGTGGCGGTGGACGGCGTCGTGAATGCGTTGAGTGACGGGACGGCTTCAGCCCGTCAATCGCGGGTCAAGGAAGCGGCGCGGGCCGCCGGAATGGGGATGGCGGCGGACGTCGAGCCGGGGCTCATGGCTAAATTGCCGTTGCCCTTCAAGCAAATGGGCCTCTCGGTTCACCGGGACTTCGATGAGATGGCCGAACGGGCCGAACGCGGAGCGGATCCTTCGGAGGTGCTGCGGGCGCTTTCGAGCATTACCAATCGATGTACCGCCTGCCATGCCATGTACCAGTTGGTAGCAGAGCGGCCCTGACCTCAGAGGGTCGATGAATCCTTGTGGGAAGATGCGGCTCATACGAATCGGATTGCAACGAGTGGGGAGCCACAGGCTGGTGGGGCTCCTCGGAGTAAAGGGTCATATCCCACAAAGGGGGTGCCACGATGGAAGGCAATGTTGGCGGGATGGAGCGACCGGTTCGGATCGGTGTCGGGGCGTCGTTGCTCGTGGCGGCGGCGTTCGCGGGGTTCTCGGGTGCCGTGATGTGGGTGGCTATGATCGTGGGAGGTATTGTCTTGGTGACAGGAGCGCTGGGGTATTGCCCAGCATGGACGCTGCTCGGCATCAATACATGCCGGACGCATGGGGCGGGGAAGAAAAGCTGAGTCGGTTGCACCGGTGAAGGTGTGACGTGTGGACGAGGAGGTGTCACATGCGAGTCACGCGAATGCTGGCTCTCGCCGTCATCTCGGCCGTACCCATGGCGTGGAGCGGAGGAATGGGTGCGTTCGCGCAGGATCGGGATCGCGACCGTGATCAGTTGAAGACCCAGCAGCAGATACAGGACAAGGACAAGATCCAGCAACAGCTCAAGGACAAAGACCCACTCAAAGAACAGACGCAGGAACGGACTCGAGAGCGCACCCGGGAGCAAGCGCGTACGGAGCGACCGGAGAAGCCGCAGCATGAGAAAGCGGAGCGGACGGAGCGTGGAGGCGGCGGGCGCTGAAGATCGCCACCGAACGATCACTCTGATTCCTCAGGAGGTGTGCTATGGCTAGGGTTGTCATTCTCGGTGCGTCGATCGGCGGGTTGCCGGCCGCGTATGAAGCGCGGTCCTTGCTGGCGAAGAAGCACAAGGTCACCGTCGTGTCGAACGTAGAGTTTTTCCACTTCGTGCCGTCCAATCCGTGGGTGGCTGTGGGGTGGCGGACCCGGAAGGACATCAGTTTTACGCTCGGGCCCGTCCTGGAGAAAAAAGGCATCGAGTTCATCCACTCAGCGGCCGAGCGGATCGAACCGGAGCAGAATCGCCTGATCACGGCCAAAGGCGAAGTGCCCTATGACTACCTCATCATTGCCACCGGCCCGAAGCTGAATTTCCCCGCTGTCTCCGGTCTAGGCCCGAGCGGGCATACCCAATCGGTGTGCACCGTGGACCATGCGGAACAGGCCTGGGGCCACTACCAGTCGTTTCTCAAGGATCCGGGGCCGATCGTCGTGGGCGCGGCCCAGGGCGCCTCCTGTTTCGGGCCGGCCTACGAGATGGCCTTTATCCTGGATGCCGACTTGCGGAAGAAGCGGTTGCGCAAGAAAGTGCCCATGTATTTTGTCACGCCTGAGCCTTATATCGGGCACATGGGGTTGGCCGGCGTGGGGAAGTCACGGCGGCTGATGGAAGACGAATTCGCAGAACATTCGATCAAGCCACTCGTCAATACGTCCATCAAGGAGGTGCAACCGGGGAAGATCGTGCTGGAGGACGGCCAGGAAGTGCCATTCCGCTATTCGATGATCATTCCTCCCTTCGCCGGCGTCGACGCGGTAGCAGGGACGGCGGGTCTGTGCAATCCCAAGGGATTCGTCAACATCGATGGGCAGCAGGCCAATCCCAAATACAAGAACATCTACGCAGTCGGCGTCTGTGTGGCGATTCCTCCGGTGGAGCAGACGCCGATTCCTACCGGTGCGCCGAAGACCGGGTACATGATTGAGTCGATGGTGTCCGCCGCGGTCCACAATATCAAGGCCGACATCGAGAACGACGACAAGCGCGAAACCGCCACCTGGAACGCGATCTGTCTGGCCGACATGGGTGATACGGGCATGGCCTTCGTTGCGCTCCCGCAGATGGCTCCTCGCAATGTGACCTGGGCGAAAAAGGGCAAATGGGTCCATCTGGCCAAGGTCGGGTTGGAGAAATATTTCCTCCACAAGATGAAGCGCGGCGTCAGCGAGCCATTTTATGAAAAGGCCATCTTGAAGGCCCTCGGGGTATCAAAATTGGAATCGACGGCCTGAGAGGGAGGGGCATATTCCAACCGGCATAGCCCGTGGGGGCATGCATGTCGAAGGGAGGGCGCCATGGTGTGCAACGTGGGAGGCATCGAACGGCCGATTCGGATGGGGGTGGGGGCGGCGCTGTTGGCGGTCGGGGCATTCGGTGAATTGCCCACGGCCGGCATGTGGGCGGTGTTGATCGTGGGCGGTGTGGCCCTCGTCACCGGGGTGATCGGATATTGTCCGGCGTGGACCCTGCTGGGCATTAATACTTGTGCGGCGCACCGGCCGGGCACCAAGGCCTAGGCCGACGTGCGGAAGGAGCGGTGCTGGTCATGGGAGAATCCGAAGGGGCGGCGTCAGCCCACTCGTCGGTTCCGGCGAGGACGCGGCGACGGTTTTTCGAATGGGTGACGGGGGCCGCCTCCGCGCTGATCGCAGTCGGGCTTGGCGTTCCGCTCGTGGGCTATGTGGTGGCGCCGGCGTTGAAGCGGCGGGAGCGGCCGTGGGTCGATCTGGGACCCGTGGAGGCGGTACCGCCAGGTGTTCCGACACAGCTGGAGTCCCAGCAGACGATCCAGGATGGCTGGTATACGACGTCCGTACGCAAAGGTGTGTGGGTGGTGCGGGAAGAAGCCGACCGTGTGACCTGTTTTGCGCCGACGTGCACACATCTGGGATGCGGATTCACCTGGGATCCCGCCGCGCAGGTTTTCAGGTGCCCGTGTCATGGAAGCGTGTTTGCGAAGGATGGGCAGGTGCAAGCCGGGCCTGCCCCTCGTCCCTTGGATCGCTTGCCTTCAAGAGTCGAGCAGGGTCGGCTGCAGGTCGTCCATCAAGAATTCAAGGCGGGACTTGCGAAGAAAGTGGAACTGTAGGCCTCCCGCGGCCGAGCGATTCATGAACCGGCGAACCACTCACTCGCACGAGCGGCTCTGCCCCACACGCTGACACCGCGATGGGTTCTCCACTCTACAACTGGTTCGATCGGCGTCTTCGGCTCACCCCCATCCAACGCAGCCTGCTCGACGAGCCAATTCCCGGTGGCGCGAGCTGGATCTATGTGTTCGGCTCCGCCACGCTGTTTCTCTTCCTCCTCCAGGCCGTCACCGGGATGTTCCTGGCGGTGTATTACGCGCCGACCCCCGACCACGCCTACGACAGCGTGCAATTCATTCAGACGGACGTGCCGTTCGGCGCGTTCGTGCGCGGGCTGCACCATTGGGGGGCCTCCGGCATGGTGGTGGCGATCGGGCTGCACATGCTGCAGACCTTCCTTTACGGCGCGTACAAGCCGCCGCGCGAGGTCATGTGGATGCTGGGCGTTCTGCTGTTTCTGCTCGTGATGGGGTTCGCATTTACGGGCTATCTCCTCCCGTGGGACCAGACGGCCTATTGGGCGACCCAAATCGGTATCAACATGGTGGGGACGGTTCCGCTGGTGGGTGACGTTCTCATGCGGATCTTGCGCGGCGGGGAGACCTTGGGCGCTCTGACCCTCTCGCGCTTTTTCGCCATCCACATTCTTTTTCTGCCTGCGGCGCTCATGGGATTGGTGGCGCTGCACCTGTTCGTGTTGCGTCGTGTGGGACCCGCCGGCCCATGGACGGATGCCAGGGCCGCGTTCGGCAGCGAGCCGTTCTACCCTCGCCAGGTCTATATGGATGCGGTCGTCATGCTGGGCACGTTCGTGTTACTGGCGGGGTTGGCCCTGACGGTTCCGTTCCCGCTCGCCGACAAGGCCGATCCGACGGACAGCAGCTTCGTGCCTGTTCCGGAGTGGTATTTCCTCTTCTACTACGAACTCCTGAAGTACGTACATGGGCCGTTGGAGCCCTTGGCGACCTGGGTGTTGCCGACGGTCGTGGTCTTGATCATGTTGTTCTGGCCGTTTATCGACCGCAATCCGGCCCGCAATCCCATTCGCCGGCCTGTGGCGATCGGCGGCGGTGTGGCGTTTCTGGTGGTGGTCTTCGCGTTGTTGGGAGTGTCGCTCACGAATCTGTATGCCGTGCCGCATGTCGACCCCGGAATCGCCCGAGGCAAGACCGTCTACGCCCAGTTCGGCTGCAACGGGTGCCACCGTATCCATGGCGAGGGCGGAGCGGTGGGACCGGACCTGTCGTTCATCGGCACGACCCGGCCTGATCGGGAATGGCACCTACGGCACTTCAAGGATCCTGTATCTGTGTCGCCGGGATCCTTCATGCCGAAATTCCCGCTCAGCGACCGGCAGTTCGACGATCTGACCAGTTACATGCTCAGTCTCCGGAAGCCTGACTCCTCAGGCTGAGTCGTTCGTCTTGCGACGAGGTCAGGACAATAACTCTCGGCTGTCCCTTTTTGGGACAGGCGAGGAGCGCCTCCTGTGGTGTTTCTCGCCAACCTCCGCTCCTGTCCCCTGTTTCCTCTTGACACCCCTCCGATTAGCTGGAATTCTCCCTCTCGTTTGGGCCATTCAGCCAGCTGAGCCTGGCACGGGGCTCGCACAAAGAGGATCCAATACCAAGCGGTCCGGGCTGGAGGCCGACCGGCGTCTGTGAGGGGTGGATGCATGAATCTGAGCGTGACCTATCGCGGAGGAACAAAATTTCATATCCAGAGCGGGGCCCACGTGGTGGTAACGGACCAAGTGGTCGAGGACGGGGGGACGAACGCAGGGATGAGCCCGGTCGAACTGTTCGCGGGGTCTCTAGCAAGTTGTGTCGCCTATTACGTCGCACGCTATTGCGAACGGCACCAGCTCCCTTGTGACGGTTTCGTCGTCGATATCGACTATGAGATGGCGGAGCGTCCTCATCGGGTCGGGACCTTCGGGCTACGTATTCGCCTGCCAATGTCCTTGAATCCTTCTGAGCGGGAGCGGCTCTTACGGGTCGCGGAAGGGTGTACGGTGCACCAAACATTATTGAACCCCCCGGACATCCGTATTCGGCTGTCGGCGGTTGGGACGCAGACGGGGTCGTCGGTGTGAGGATGGGAGAGGAGGCGCGTATGAGTCAAAGGGGACGGATCCGGTCGTGGGCGGCTCGCTGGGTGATCGGTGGGGTGGTGGCGGTGGTGGCCGCTATCGGGGGGTTGACCTACTCCTGGTCTGCGGAACACCAGGCGCGTATCGAGGGCATGATCAAAAACGAGTGCGCCGCCTGCCATCGCTTGCAGGGGAAAGAAGACTCCCGCTTCAATCTCAAGGCGCCGGATCTCATCTGGGCCGGCAGCAAGTATCAGCGCTCGTGGCTGATTCGGATGTTGACGGGGAAAGAGGCTCCGCTCTACCCCAAGGGGTACCGGTGGGACCTTTCCCAAGAACCGCATAAGCATGTGGCAGTGTCGGAGGCCGATGCCAATGCCATCGCCGATTATTTTCAGGCGCACAATAAGGATCCCCGTGTCACGATCGGCGCCTTTGATCTCTCCAAAGTCACGAAATATGATGTCGCGTTCGGCGGAGTGGCCTATAAACTCCATGCCTGCCTGGGGTGCCATACGATCGAGGAAAACGGTCAGCTGATCGGCGGGCAACAGAGCGCGGCCCTGCAGAAGGCCGGCCAACGCTACGATAAGGATTGGCTGTTCCGGTTCGGCCTCAATCCGCAAGATTTCGTTCCCCACAGCGGGGAGTTTCTGGCCGATGCGACGGAGCCGCAGCTTCGCGCCGTCATCGGATTTCTCATGGTGCAGGGCGTCCCGGACTTCCCGTACTATGAGCCCTGGACCAGCGAAGAGTTCGGCAAGGCCAGCGCGGATCGCGGGAAGGTCCTCTACAAGGAGTATTGCTCGCAATGCCACGGCCCCACAGGGAAGGGCGACGGCCCGGCTGCCGCCACGTTGAATCCCAAGCCGGCGATCCACGCGAACATGGCGTTCGACAAACTGCCGATCGACTATCTCTATACGGTCATCAACAATGGCGGCATGGCCGTTGGCAAGTCGACGAACATGCCCTATTGGGGGCTCACCATCGGGCAACAGGGTGTCGCCGATGTGATCGCGTATTTGAAAGAGACGTTCCACGGAGCCGAGGGGGCGGTGGCGCAAGCCGGTGGCGGGATCGGAGCGTGTCCGCAAGAACGAAAGACACAGCAGGCGCCGGCGGAGTTTCTCGCCAAGACGAATCCCGTGTCGATATCATCGGCTTCCATTCAGGCCGGGAAGAAGCTGTTCCAGGAAACGGCCACCCCCCTGGCCTGCATGAACTGTCACGGGACCGCGGGAGATGGACGTGGCGCGATGGGGGCCGCGTTCCAGCCGCCGCCGCGGAATTTCACGTGCGGCGAAACCATGAAAGGGCTGTCGGATGGTCAGCTGTTCTGGGTGATCAAGAACGGGTCGCCGGGGACGGGGATGATGCCGTTCGGGAATCTTTCGGATGAAGACGTGTGGAAGTTGATTCACTATATTCGTTCATTGGCCAAGTAGGCCTGGACGTGTGGGGCTGACGGGAATGGCGTCTCGGGCTCTTTCGAGGCGGATGGTTCTGAAAGTGGCGGCGGCCGCGGGGTTCGCGGCCGCCGCGTTCCCATTCGGCCGAGGAGCCGAGGCTCGTGCCGACTCCCAGGCGCCGGGGCAAGGGCGCCGCGCGCGAGTGACGCGCCCCTTCGATGCGGAAACCGACGTGTCGGTGTTTCGCGAGTGGATCACGCCGGTCGACAAATTGTTTGTGCGTAGTCATTTCGGTCCGCCTCCCGCGGCGGTGACGGATCCGGCGCGTTGGCGTCTCTCTGTCTCGGGTCTGGTGCGGGAACCGCAAGCGTTCAGCCTTGAGGACTTGCGGCAGTTCGAGGCGGTCACGTTGACGGCTGTCCTGCAGTGCAGCGGGAACGGCCGGGCCTTCTATCGGCCACGCGTGCCGGGCGTGCAGTGGGAGCGGGGTGCCGTCGGCAACGTGCGATGGACCGGAGTGCGGTTGGCGGATGTCTTGAAACGGGCCGGGGTCGACTCGGAGCGCGGTCGGCACCTCCAGCTGGAAGGCGCTGATCGACCGGTTTTGCCGACCACGCCGCTGTTTGTGCGCAGCATCCCGTTGGAAAAGGCGTTGCACCCCGATACCCTGCTGGTCACGCGTATGAACGGGGAACCGCTACCCGTGTTGCACGGCGGGCCGTTGCGCCTCATCTCTCCCGGTTGGATGGCCGATGCCTGCACCAAGTGGCTGACCGCCGTCACGGTACAGGAACGGGAGGCCGCCGGGTATTACATGGACACGGCGTACCGGTATCCGTCCGATCCGGTCGAACCGGGCACGAGCCTTCCCCCGTCCCAGATGAGACCGGTCGAGGCGATGGTCGTCAAGTCGTTGATTGCCAGCCCGGACCGAGGAGCGGTTCTGCCGGCTGGTCCCCTCGTCGTTCGTGGCGTAGCCTGGACCGGCGAAGGGCGTGTGACGCGTGTGGAAGTGTCGACCGATCAGGGGCGGCAGTGGCAGGACGCGCAGCTGACCGGGGAGGATGTGCCGTACGCCTGGCGGCACTGGGAGTGGCAGGGGACGGTCGCGCCCGGTTCACTCACGCTGGTCTGCCGAGCGACAGACAGCCGCGGCGCGGTGCAACCTGAGCGATCACCGTGGAACCCTGGTGGATTTCTGTGGAACGGGTGGGACCATGTGACGTTGACGGTGGCGGGTGCGGAGTAAGAGGAGTGAGAAGGAAGTCGTGAGCGCTCGCCGGGTCGGTGACGAGGGGGCGAAGCCAGCCGGGCGTGTCGGGGTGCTGGTGGGAGGGCTTGTCTGCATTGCCGGGCTGGCTGTCGCCGGAGCCTCCGAGCCGGTGACGCCGAATGCTGATCTGGCGGCACGTGGTCAAGGTTTGGTCCTTGCGCGATGCGGGGTCTGTCACAGTACCGACTTGATCGACCAGCAACGGCTGCCACAGAGTAAGTGGGATGCCACGGTCAGCAAGATGCGGCACTGGGGGGCCGACCTGACGGATGAGGAGGCCCAGATCCTCATCGCGTATCTGTCCACCCGATACCATCCGGACGCCCCGGAGGTGCTCCCTCCGGATCATGAACCGGGTGAGCCATTTCGCGTGGATGAGCCCGCCGGTGTGACGGCTGTGGATCGTCCGGTCGGACATGCTCGCCGAGGAAGCCATCTCTTTTCGACGAACTGTCAAGCCTGTCACGGTCTCAAGGCCGTCGGCGGGGCGGGTCCCAAGTTGGCCGGCAATGCGATCCTCCGCGACGCCGACCGGTTTTGGGACACGGTCAGCCATGGCCGCAATGCCATGCCGGCCTGGGGGGCGATCCTGAAGGCGCAAGATATCGCCGACATCCATGCCTGGTTACAGTCGTTGGCCGAGTAAGCCTGCTACGCTCTGATGCCGCGGATGACTACGACCGCCCGTTCTCTGCATCGCGCCGGTTGGTCGTCGGTTGCGGTATTGCTGGTGGTGGCCGTCGGCACCATTGGCTATACGGTCCTCGAGGGGTGGAGTCCCTTCGACGCCCTGTATATGACCGTGACGACCGTGGCGACGGTCGGGTATCGTGAGGTGCATCCCCTTTCGCCGGGCGGGCAGGTGTTCACGCTGCTCCTCATCGTCTCGGGGGTCGGCACCCTTCTGTACGTGTTAAGCGACCTGGCGCGGGTGCTGATCAATGGCGAACTACGACGGCTGCTAGGGCAATACCGTTCGGATACGAAAGTGAAGACGCTTTCCGGTCACTACATCGTCTGTGGCTACGGCCGCATGGGGCGAAGGATCGTCAAGGAATTGCAGGCCAAGCCCTTGCCATTCGTGGTGATCGACAAGGATCCGGCGGTGGTGGCCGCTTTGGCTGATGTGGGGATGCCGGTCATCGAGGGCGATGCCACGCAGGATGACATCCTGCTGGAAGCGGGCATCGCGCGCGCCAAGGGGCTGGTGTCGGTGGTGCGCACCGACGTCGAGAATCTCTACATCGTGCTGACGGCCAGAGGGTTGAACAAGGACCTGCACATCGTCGCGCGCGCGGGCGAAGAGGGATCCGAGCAGAAGTTGCTACGGGCGGGAGCCAATCGTGTGTCCTCGCCCTACGCGATCGGCGGTTTACAGGTGGCCCAGGCGCTCATTCGTCCGGCGGTCGTCGATTTCCTCGAATTGGCGACCCACAGTGAGCATCTGGACTTGCAGATGGAAGAATTTCTCGTGGACGACCCTCGCTTCGACGGGCAGACGCCCTGCGAGTGCGGCATGCAGGAGGATCGGGGCCTGATGCTGGTCGCCGTCAAGCGGAAGTCCGGCCATATGGAGTTCAATCCCGGTCCGGCGGTGCGGTTGGCGCACGGGGACACCATCATTGTGTTGGGGGTGCCCGCCAGCCTCAAACGGGTGGAATCCCACTTTCGTCCGAACGGACGGGCGGCCGGACACTGACTTTCACGACCTCAAACAAGGAGCATAGGCAAACGATGGCGACGTTGATGATTTCGGGCAGCCGAGGAACGGACGATCCCACGATGGCTACGCTGCCGTTCATGGCGGCCAAAACGGCCAAGGAACAGGGGCACGACGTCGTCCTGTGGTTGTGGAATGAAGCGGTGACGTTGGGGCGGAAAGGAACGGCGGATCATGTGGTGGGCGTGAATCTGACGCCACTCAAGGAACTGATGGCGGCGGTTCAGGCTGCGGGGGTGCCGATCTGGGTATGCGGGGCCTGTGCGGTCGCACGTCAAATTGGTGGCTCGGAACTGGTTCAGGGTGCTAGCATCAAGGGGATGGCTGACTATATCAAGGCAGTGACCGAGCGGGATCGCACTATTGCCTTCTAGGATCACCCACGGGGAGGATGCCCATGGCTGCGCAGGATGAATCGAACGAGAAGTCCAACGTCAGGCGGTCCCGCCAGCTCCAGCGCGACGCCGAGGCATCGGAGGGAGGGGATGATCCTATCGATGCTGAGATGCTTGAGGCCATCCCAACGGTGGCTCCTCGAATGGGAGACGGGTATCGGCCTTCCGATACGAAGAAGGGCGAGAGGAACGGGCGGCGCATCGGAGAGGCAGGACGCTCCTTGACAGACGGAGACCTGCGCCGAATCAATACGCGCAAGGGCCTGCTGACGCTGCTCAAGTCCAAAGACCTCAATCTGGATGAGGTGACGAAGACGCTGCAATACGAAGAGGAGTTGCGACAATTGCAGGTGGAGTTGGTTCGCCTGCAGCGATGGATCCAAAGTGACGCCCAACGGATTGCCATCCTCGTAGAGGGGCGTGATGCGGCGGGCAAGGGCGGGACGATCCGCCGCTTTACCGAGCATCTGAATCCACGGGCGATGCGTGTTGTGGCCTTGCCGAAACCCACGGACGAGGAGCGCGGCCAATGGTACTTCCAGCGCTACATTCGCCAATTGCCCAACAAGGGCGAAATCGTCTTCTTCGATCGCAGCTGGTATAACCGTGCGGTGGTCGAGCCGGTCATGGGGTTTTGCACCAAGAAAGAACACCAGCGGTTTCTGCAGCAGGTGACCGAGTTCGAGCATATGCTCTATGAGGATGGGGTGACCATCATCAAGTTCTGGTTCTCCATCTCGAAAGAGGAGCAGCTGAAACGGTTCGAAGCCCGTCGGCAGAATCCGCTGAAACAATGGAAGCTGAGCCCGGTCGACGAGAAGGCGCAAGAACTCTGGGACAGCTACACGCGCTACAAAGAGGAAATGTTCAGCAAGACCCATACGACCTTCAGTCCGTGGATCATCGTCAAAGCGAACGACAAGCAGGCGGCCCGTCTGGAGAGTCTGCGGTACGTCCTCAACCTCCTCCCCTACAAGGGTAAGGAAGAGGCGCAGATTCGTCTGACGCCGGATCCCAATATTGTCACCCGTTTCCATCGCAAGATGGTCGAACTGGATTTCTAGTTCGGCCGATCGCCGTTGGCCGGGTGCCGTAGGGCACCCAGCCAGCCGGCGCATCCTTCCGCCCCCCAAACCCGGCTGTCGCATCCTGCCTCAGTTCAAGGCTCCGTCACTGTTGCAAGAGACCCCGGCTGGTTCTCTGACCCCACGCGTCATGTCGCGATCCGGCGGTTGTCCGCTGTAACCGCAATCGGCACATCTCTTGCTCATTTCCCGATCGGGGTGTGTGCAGGCGTGAGAGGGGGCGAACTCGGAGGATGAGGCCTATGAAGACTGCCCGTATGGTCGTACCGCTGATGGCAGGGGTCCTGTTCGGGACAAGCTGGTTGGCCGCTCAGGAATTGCGGGGCAATCCCGATAAGGGGGAAGCGGTGTACCAAAAACATTGCCTGCGTTGCCATGGCAAGTTTGGCGACGGGCAGGGGCCGGATGCAAAGGATCTGATTGTGGCTCCGCAAGACTTTCATGCGCCGTCTTCGCGTGATCGCAGCGACTTCGAGTTGTTGATCGCAGTCTCGAACGGGGTGCTGTTCAGCCCTATGCATGCATGGAGGGGGCGACTGTCTGAGGCCGAAATAACGGATGTGATCCGGTATATCCGGGCGTTGGCGCCTGCACGCCCCACGTCCTAATGTGAAGCGAGGAGATGTGTGTCGATGCGATATGCGGTGGCGATCCTTGTGGTGGGAATGATGATGGGCGTGGGCGCATGGGTAGCGGCTCAGGAGCGTCAGGGAAATCCGCAACGAGGACAGGCGATCTATGAGCGACAGTGCGCTGGATGCCATGGGATTGCGGGTGACGGCGCTGGCCCAGAGGCCAGAACGTTGATCGTGCCGCCGGCCAATTTTCATCAGCCGAAACACCAAGTGAAGACAGACCAGGAATTGTTCTTGGCCATCGCGGACGGCGTGCTCTTCAGCCCCATGCACGGATGGCGTGGGCGCCTGTCGACCCAGGATATTGAGGACGTCATTGGATACCTGCGCGCCATGGTCCCATTTCTTCCTCTATCCTAACCGAATCGAGAGGTCATGCTGTGAGACGACTGGCGCAGGCAATGCTCGCGGGTTGTGCGGTGCTGGCCGTGCTCCCGATTGGGACGGCGGCCGATGCCGGGAGAGATCGTCATGACATGATGCGTCCGCGTGTGCCGCAGGAGCGTCTGGAGGAAGCGAGGGCCCTCACGAATCCGCTGGCGGAGACGCCGGCCATCGTGGCGCAGGGGAAGTTGCTCTATGAAGGTAAAGGTGGCTGCGTGGCCTGTCATGGCACGAGCGGGCGAGGGGATGGGCCGGCAGGCGCGACGCTGAGCCCGTCGCCGAGAAATTTTCACCACCGTGGATTTTGGCGGCATCGAACCGAGGGTGAGTTGTTTTGGGTCGTCAAACACGGGAGCCCGGGAACGGGCATGGTGGGCTTTGGCCATCAACTCAGTGACGAAGAAATCTGGACCATCCTTCGCTATGAACGCACCTTTGCCCAACGGCACGGTTCGCATCACCAAGGGCACATGAGCGTTCCTCAACCGTAGCCGTTTGCCATCCGCTCTGGATCGAGAATTGTCGGTCGTCCTCCACGTCGTGCCGGTTCGACAGCCACGGTACCTTTCGTCCCAGGTCTGGGCGCGATGAGTGAAGCGCCGGGGCGCCCTCGGAAATTATTCTGGTCGTGAACAGGCAGGTGAATCCTCCTGCTAGGGCGTGGCTCAAAGAGGTGGAACGGGTAGACACGTTCCGGAGAGAGGGAAAGGGATGTCATTCATCAACGAGGCGATCAACCTCACAGCAAGGAGGAGTTATGAGCACGCTCGCGAGACCTGGTGTTCCAGTCGGTGGCTTCAAGACGGTGGGGCAGATCCACGCGACGAATGATGTGGTGTTTCTGCGCACCCAAAATGCCATGGGGGTGGCGGTCGAGTTGTTGAGTACGCATACGTCAGGCGCTCCGGTCATCGACGAACAAGGAGACTTCGTCGGTTTCGTCAGCGAGTTCGACATCCTCCGAGCCTTGGAAGCGGACAAGGATTTGAACCGGTTGACCGCCGCGGACGTCATGGCGCAGGACCGTATTGCCGTGACGGAGAATACGACCATCGAGGAAGCCGTGCGCCTCATGGAGGAAAAGCGGCTGTTGAACTTGCCTGTCCGGAAGAACGGGAAAGTGAATTATTCGATCACGCGCCACGATCTGCTCCGGGCGTGGATCGGATTGGGGGTCTCGATCGAGGATCGAGGGGGCGTGTAAGCCTCTCCGCCTGATCCGGGGGGCGTCAGAGCCAGCGGGTTTTGCGCCCCCGATGGCGGTAGGCGGGAAGGAGGAAAACCGCATGTCGAAGAAGATCGCGATAGGAGTGCTGGCGATCACTGGCCTCGTCGTGAACGGCTGTAGTGGCTATCACACGGGCAAACATCCGTCGACGCTGCATGCGAAAGCCGTTATCGCGGGACCGGGTATCAGCGGCGAAGCGCACCTCTACGAGGAGTATGAAGGGCGGATTCGTATCAAGGTAAAACTGGAGGGAACGGCCGACAGCAAGTTGACCCCGGGTTTACACGCGATCCATATCCACGAAACCGGATCCTGCGATCCCTTTTCGGCCGCGAAAGGGCACTTTGACGGCACGATCGATCCGCAGGTGAATCCAGACGCCAACGTGAGCCCAGGTTTGGCCAATCACCCGTATCATTTGGGCGACCTGCCCAATCTCTCGGTCAACGACAGCCGAAAGGGCTCGCTGTATACGATCACCAGTCGTGTGACGATCTCCGGCGGACTCACGACGCTGTTCGACCAGGATGGAAGTGCATTCATCATCCATGAATTCCCAGACAAGTACCTTCCGGATCCCCCCAAAAAGGATGCTCCGGGAGGCCCTCGTATTGCCTGTGGTGTGATCGTGAAGGAGTAATCGATGACATGGTCAGGGGGGCGACCGTCGACGCGCGTAGTCTGGCAGGCAAGGTGCAAGTTGAGCCAGCGGTTTGTTGTCGGGATGGTTCTGAGTGTGGTCGTCCTGGAAGGCCGCTCGGCATGGGCTGCGCCCGATGCGGAGCGAGGGAAGACCCTGTATATGGAGAGTTGCCAACATTGCCACGGGGCAAGAGGGGACGGGAAGAGTGAGATGGCGGCGTACCTGACGCCGCCACCCAGTAACCTCACGGCCAAGGTGACGCAGGAGAAGTCAGACGCGGTGTTGCGGAAGACGATTCTCGAAGGTCGGCCAGGGACGGCCATGTCCGGTTTTGGCGGGGCGTTCACCGAGGCGCAGGTGGCCGACATGCTCGCATATCTCCGTTCGCTCAAGCCCTGAGTCGCTTCGGTGCTCCAGGCTTGCCGCAGGGGCGGCAGAGGAGGGGACCATGACGACGATACGCACATTGATCGGGGGCATGGTCCTGGCTGCGGGTGTGCTCATGACGGCAGGGCCAGGCCAAGCCGGTAAAGAGTCGGCCGGCAGTGTGCCGGTGGAGACTGTCGCGGATTATCTGCATGCGGTGCTGGCGGCTGATCGCACCTTCTATTCCGTCCACGTGGTTGAGCGGATGCAACGGCGGGGCGCAATCGATTCGTCGGAACGGTGGCGTGCAGAGAATGCGTTGCCGCTGCCGGCACAGTTTTTCCAGGAATCGTCAAATCTCGCCGCGTTGACGGGTGTCAGAGTTCGGTATCGGCTGATCAGTCTCCATCCGATCAACAAGCACAGCGGGCCGTCGTCGGAATTCGAAAAGCAGGCGCTGGAGGCGGTGATGGGCCTGCCCGACCGCCCGTACAGGGGAACGGTGACGGAGGGGGAGGCGCGGTACTTCCAGGCCGCCTACGCCGATCTGGCGGTGTCGTCCGTCTGTGTCAGTTGTCACAACGCGCATCCGGCTAGCCCGAAACGGGATTACAAGCTCAACGATGTGTTGGGCGCGGTCCTGATCTCGATTCCGATGGAGCCCTAGCCTCCAAGATGCATCCCCGGGGTGTGTGTGGACGGGGGCGCTTCCGAAGGCGGAGCGCCCAGCCAACGATGGCCGCTGGAGGCGAACTCAGGAGGTGGCGCGATGAGCAGTAGGCGTGAGGGCGGAGTGGGACGGAGGCTCATGCTCGCAGGCCTCTTGCTGGTTGCGGCGGAACGGATGGCAGAGGCGGAGACGACGGGGTGGGAATCGGCGGCCGCCGGGGTGGCGACCGCGTTTCTTAACGTGCTCGGGGCCGCCATGTCGAAGGAAATGGGGAAGGGTGGGCCGACAGAGGCGATCACGGTATGTGCCGACCTTGCGCCGGAGATTGCCGGCCGCCTGTCCCGTGAGCACGGCTGGAAAGTGACTCGCGTGGGGACGCGTGTGCGCAATCCCTTGCTCGGCATACCTGATGCCTGGGAGCAGCAAGTGCTCGCCGATTTTGCGAAACGGGCCGCCGGGGGCGAAGCGTTCGAGGTCATGAGCCGAAGCGAGCTCGTGTCGGAACCGGAAGGAACGTACTTCCGATACATGAGGCCGATCGTCGTTCAACCGACGTGCCTGCTCTGCCATGGCGCTATCGAGAGCATTCCCGCGCCGGTCTTGGAAGTGCTGAAGATACAGTATCCTTACGATGCCGCCACGGGCTACAAGGCGGGTGAGTTGCGCGGTGCGGTGAGTATCAAGCAACCACTCGGCGAGGCGGCCTGGTGAGCGCTGAGCCTTGGAGCAAGGCCTGCTGCACAGTCGGTGTGATGGGGCGGTGGAGGGCCGCCGCCCGATTTCTCGAGGGTGGTGCGGGTTGTCCGCATTTCGAACGCCACAATCAAGGACGGTTGCCAGGAGTGGAGCGATCATGCTCGGGGACGACGAAATCCGGAAGCGACTAGAGACGGAGCGGGCCCGTGTGTTCCAGGATGCGACGCGGACGGCGGAAGGGCTCCATGCCTTCGAGGGAGTGGTCCAGTCGGAGCATGAAGAGAGCGGGCAACAGGAGAATCTGATCCGAGTGCTCGATCGAATGGACGGACGGTTCAGGGTGGAGATCGAGGCGATCGATCGGGCGATCGTCCGGTTGAAGACCGGCCGCTACGGCCGATGTCAGGTCTGCGGGCAGGAGATTGCGGCCGATCGGCTCGCGGCGATTCCTTGGACGGAGGTGTGTCTGGAGTGCGCGCGGTTGCGTGAAGCCGGCGGGCCGTCGGGATAAGCCAGTCGACGGAGGCGGCGATTCCGGAGCCGGCCCGCGCAATCGGTGGATTTTCTCTAAGGGAAACAGGTTATAATGGGGCCGCCCTATGGGGAGGCGAAGGCCCCGATCGCGTTTTACCGAGGAGACTCCATGAGTCAGACTCCGACAATCCGGTCGTTTTTCGAAGAGGACCATGATCGGCTCGATCATCTGTTCGTGTCCGCCAGGGCCCAACGCGAGTCCGATCCGGCGCAGGCCCGTGGGGCATTCGCCCAGTTTCGCGCCGGGCTGGAGCGGCATATCGTCTGGGAAGAGCAGGTACTGTTTCCGATCTGGGAACAAAAGACGGGGATGGCTCAGGTGGGGCCGACCGCGGTCATGCGTGCTGAGCATCGACAGATCCATCACCTACTGGACCGTGTGCAGGCCACGCTGTCCGAACAGACAGCCGAGTCCGCGGCGGTGGCGCAGGCGCTCGGCGATCTGCTCGCCTCGCACAACATGAAAGAGGAGCGCGTGCTCTATCCCGCCATCGATCAGGCCGTGTCGGCGGAGGAGCGGGCGGCCGTATTTCGGGCTATACACGAGACGTCGCCGGGCCGGGAGGGGTGCGCATGAACTGGGGCGGCGGTGCTGTTCCGGGGCTGCGGCGTGCGCTGCTGTGCCTGGGACTGTGGGCAATGACGGTCACCGGCTGCGGCGACGGGCTGAGGGACGTGCGGCAGTATGAGCGCGGGGAGGACGGGGGGGTCGTGGGCGTGGATCCCCGCCATCCGGTCACGATGACGGAGACGGCGGTGCGTGAGCACCGGGACGTCATGCTGACGCACTTGGAAACTTTGGATCAGATCGTCGGCGCTCTGGCGGAAGGCAATTTCCAACTGGCCGAAATGCAGACCCATGCCCACGCCGCGTTTTTTGCCAGGCGCATGCAACTGGTTGGGCGGCCTCTCTCGGCCTATCCGCCTCAATTTCAGGAATTGGCCCGGGTGCATCAAGCGGCGGCGGAGACGCTGGCCGGCAGCCTCTCCTCGCGTGATCATGCCAAGATTCTCCCGGCTCTCGACGCGGTGCTGAAAGCCTGTACGGGCTGTCATCGGGCCTTTTCCGTCCATGGAGACTTGCGATAAACTGAGAGCGGAACCCACGCACATGGCTATACGGCAGGGACAGAGGCAGCGGCGTGCACGGTGGTCGGCGGTGCTGCGTGCTTTGTGTGTGCTGGCGGTACTTCCGTTCTGGCGCGAGGCCGCTGGGAACGAGACGGGAGACGCGGAACGGGGCCGGTCCCTCTACCATGGGAGAGGGACCTGTGCCTCCTGTCATGGAGTGGACGGCGATCCGGCGCGCCGTCCGTCGATGAACAAGGAGACGGCTGCCGTCATTGCCAAGCTGAAGCCCCCGCCGGCGGACTTACGCGCGCCGGACCAGCTCCGATTGCTTTCGGAACAGCAGCGGTTCAAAGCCATTCGGAAGGGGCATCCGGGGACCGCCATGCTCCCTGATCCGTCCTTGTCCGATCAGGACATTCGGGATCTCCTCGCCTACCTCGGTCAGCTCCGCCGTCCTAGCTCGACTGGTCAGTGACGGCAGCCCATGGTTCGTGCCCGCTCCCGGCCTCGCCCCATCTTCCCCACTCCCGTCATCCAGCTGGATCGCACCGGCTGCGGAATTGCTACTGTGGCGGCCGTGGCCGGTCGGTCCTACGGCGAGGTCAAACGGCAGGCCTGGACCTTGGGAATCGGCGCCGACGATCCTCGACTCTGGTCGGAAACGGGGCCGGTCCGCCGGCTCTTGCTGACCTATGGCCTGGCATCCGGTCCCCGCACGCAACCCTTTCGTTCCTGGAAATCGCTGCCCCCCTTGGCGCTGCTCGCCATCAAGTGGCATCGGGAGGGAGCGCGGAGTTGCTGGCATTGGGTGGTATTCGTTCGGCGGGGAACCGAGTCCTTCGTGCTGGACTCGAAGCGGATGCTTCGGCACCACCGGCGTACCGATTTTGGCCGCATGAAGCCGCGCTGGTACCTGCCGGTTCGGCGTGGCCGGTGACAGGAACGGTCACGCGCCGTAGGGAGCCATAAGCCGGATATAGGCGAGAATGTCGCGCATCTGCTCATAGCGAAGGGTATCGCGGAATCCGTGCATCGGGGTGTAGAGGACCCCGTGGTAGATCGACATCAGCAATTCCCAGTCGTCTTTCGCCCGTGATTGACGCGCTTGCAGGTTCGCCGGCGGCACAATCAGCCATTTCGCGTCCGGTCCCTGGCCGTCCAGCTTCTCCCCGTGGCAGCGAAGGCAGTGTTGGTCGTAGAGGTGCCGGCCGTTGGCGGGATCGCCCCGCTCACTTTGGGCCAAGACCCACGCCTGTCCTGAACTCAGCAGGAGTACGATGGTCGCCAGGGCCAGTCGTAGGCTCCTCATCCTCCCCCTCCCATGGCCGCGCGTGGACCTGTCCGCAGGACCAACACCGGGCAGCTCACGTGATGCAGCACGGCGTGGGAGACGCTGCCGAGCAGGAAGCGCTCCATCCCCTTGCGTCCATGGGCCCCGATGATCACCAACTGCTTGTCCTGCGAAGTCTTGGCGATTTGGTCCGCCGCATCGCCTTTGAGGACCTGGGTCGAGGCGATCTTATACAGCGGCCTCAATGCCTCAGCGGTTTGCTGGACCTGGTCGTGGGCATACTTCTCCATCTCGTCCGTCCAGGCCGCATATCCATAGGCCAGTGTCGGATCGCCGAGGAAGGGGACGGGCACCACGCTGATGATCGAGAGCTCCGCTTTCTCGTTGAACGGATGCGAGGTGAGCCACTCCCGGAGACGGGTGGCGTCCTCCTGCCCCTCGATGGCCAGCAGGACCCGTTGAATCCTCCCGGGATCCCCGCGAACCAGCAAGGTGGGGCAGCTGCCGTGTTGCACGATTCGGTGAGACACGCTTCCCAGAAACATTTCCGCCATCCGACCGCGCCCCCGTGTGCCGAGCGCGACCAGATCAGCGTGGGCGGAGCGGATGGTTTCCAGGACCACGTCGGCGGGATTCCCGATTTGGTAGAGCCGGCGAGTGGATTTCACGGTGGACGGGACCAACCCTGCGGTTTGCTGGAGCAGCTTTTCGCCGGCATCGACCAGGGCCTGCCGCAATTGCTCGGCGGCCTCCTTGGCGATCGGGGGAGCCGTGACGGGGGATTCGAACGGGCGGGTATCCACGGCGTGGATCAGGGTCAGTTCGTCAGGAGTGAACAGACGACAGGCTACCTGCACGGCGTTAAAGGCCTGATCCGACCAATCGACCGCAATGACCGCACGCATGACCACACCCCTTTCTGCTGCCGTCAACCCCTAGGATCGGGTGTCACGCCGAACGGCAGCCTCTTCGACGGCTCCCCGAGTGTTCGATGATAGACCAACCGCGTGATTCGCGCACCTGTCCCTTCTCCTCGTGATGCGAGGATCGAGCGGGCACCGACGATCGTCGTCCTGCGTCATGGCCCGTGGTGTTCAGGTAGAGCGGACGTGCGCGGCCCGGACAGTGGAGGCCGGGTTCGTTCGCGTCGCCGTACAACGGTGCATCGCCTGACTGGTCTGATCGGTGCCGAAGGGGGGAGGCCTCGATGACACGACTGCCGGTACCCTCGAAGCCATGGTCGGTATCGCGGTGGGAAGCACCTATCATCGGGGCGGAGGATCGCGAGCCTGCAGCCCGGTACCCGCACGTACCGCGGATACTCGGATGCCCCAGAGCGGGGCGAGCAGCCTTCCCCGCGCTCCAACGCTGATCCGCCATCTCCTTGCAGAAATACATGATGCCTCGCGGGCACGATGGCGGCGGGTGCTGTTCGGCAACCCCTATCGAGACCATGTGACTCGGACGAAATCCTCCGCCTTGTTGTAGTGCACGTCCAGTTCGCCATGATGGGCATGGCGGAGCGCATCGCCGATGCGTCTCGGCAGGTGTGAATCGGTCGTGGAGATGACCGTCCCCTCCTTCGTCTTGGCGATACTCATGATTCGCGCCAACGGGTGGGATGCCTTTTCCTGCCGTTCCTCGTTCCGGACCAGTCCGAGCAACTCGTCCTCATGGGCGTCCACATACGACCCGCTCAACGTCAGGATGCCTTTCGGATACTTGTCCTCGATCCGCTGGCAGGCGGGACAGAGGGCGTCCTTCGCCTTGGCTGGTCGTTCGATCCAGCTCCATCGGCCTTTGTGAAAGACCGCCCCGCATTGCGGGCAAGCCGTCGGTTCCGTCGGCTTGCCTTTGGCCCGATAGCTGTCATGTTCATGTTCCCGGACGTCGCGATCCCGACGTCGTGCTTTCCCCGGTTGGGGGATGGCCCGTCCTTTCACAGTCACCTCGCTTCGGTCATCGTTCGTTCTTAGCCCAGGTCCCTTCCCTTACGCAATCTTGATCTCCACCCCTTTGGCCTTGGTTTTCTCGGTCTTGGGCAATCGAACACTCAGCATACCGTCCTTGCTTTCCGCGGAGACCTTGGACCCATCGGCGTCTTCCGGAATCGTAAAACTTCTCGTAAAGCTGCCATACGAGCGTTCAATCCGATGGAATTTTTTCCCCTTCTCTTCCTTTTCGGACCGTCGCTCCCCGGAGATGGTCATGACGTCGTTGTGGACGGTAACCTTGATGTCCTCCTTCTTTACTTCCGGCAACTCTGCCTTGATGAGGTACTCCTTCTCGTCTTCCGAAATGTCGACCAGCGGCGACCACTCCGCCACTGTCATGGCTTCTTCCCGTTCGCCCTCTTTTCTTCCCGGCGATCGTCCGAACATGGCCGCGAGCCGTTTCTCCATCTCGTCGATCTCTTTCAGCGGATTCCAGCGGGTCAACGGATCCCAACGAGTAATCGCTCCCATGGCGCGGACCCCTCCTTTCTCTGTGAACACCGTTACGAGGATGATACGAGAGGATCGATCTGGCAGCGGGGGTACGTTTCCGCTTGGCCGTCGGGTGGCAAGGAGAGGGTATATTCACCTCGCCCCCGCAACGTCACCACCACCCGCCCTTGGCGACTCAGGTCGTCAATCTCGGCAAACACTTGATCCCAACGGAGATCCTCTGCTGCCTTGACGAGATCGTCGATCTGACAACCCGGCATGGCGGCGATCAACGCGACAAGACGCTTATCCAACCCTCCGGGTGTGATCACGCTCATGATCGCTCCTCTCTACTGAGTCCTTCTAGCATGGGGGATGCCAGCATGGGGACCAGGAGAGGAATCGAGTCCAAGACGTTGAAAATGGTCCAGTCTTTCGAAGGAACGCCTGGCCATGGGCGAGTGCAGCCACAAGCTAGGGAGTCAGGTGAGGCGTTTCAGGCCAGGGGAGAGGGGGGAGCTGTTGCCAAACGCAACATGAGGAAGGGGCCGACACGCTGTATGGCGAGGCGCATGCGCTCAATGGAGCCATTCCGGTTTCACGAGGAGGACGAGGCCCAGCAAGGCCATCACCACCCCACTGACCAATTTGAGCCATCGACCTTCACGGGCTTGGAGCCGGTGCCGAGTCAGGGCTGTCACGGCTAGGACGACCATGAGGGCGTCGTCCGCGACATAGGCCAGATTGTACAACCCGAGGTACCCGTAATATTGCCAGGTCGGGAGTGCGTACCAGGTCAGCACGCGGGTATAGACTGCGGGGACGCCGGCCGTACACAACAATTCCACGATGTTGACGATGACGGCCAGCACTGTGACGGCGGCCAGGGCCTCTCCGGGGTGCCGGGATTGCACGATACGGCGCATCCGCGCATACAAGCCCGGTTTGGCCGAATCGGGAATGCTCAAGGACCACCCTGTGCCGGCGGTAAGGAAATCCTTCACGTGTACGCCTCCGATCAGGAGGGCGACGACGCCCAGGAGGAGTTCAAGGGGCCGCGCCGCGCCGATGAAGAGGAACAGGTTGAGCCAGGCGGCCATGAAGGCGAAATAGACGAGCCCGCTCGCAACCACGAAGGTGCCGGCGATCAGCACCATCGTGCGCCGTTCAGGCACGTGGACCAGCAGCGAGAGCAGGAACAGGAGCACCCACATGGCGCAGGGGTTGAACCCGTCCAGGAGGCCGAGCGCCAGGGTGAAGAGCGGCAGTCCCAATCGTCCCGCCTCCAGCGTGCCGAACCAGGAGGTCACCAGGTCCGGTGGGGGAGCGTCCGGACTGCGGGCGCCGAGGCGCATGTCCAGAAGTCGGCGAATCTGCTGGCCGGTGGAGGTCTCGTCCCGAAAGCCGATCAGCAACGTGTCATCGATGAGAAAGGCCGGAACCCCCACCGGACTCAGTCCCTGTTCCCTGGCTAGGCGAGTCAGGCGCGCCAACTGGGTTGGGTCGTAGGCAAGGTCGTGCACGGCCACCTGAAGTGTCGGGCGCTCCTGCTGCAAGGCGGCAAGGAACACCTTGGCATGCGCGCAATGCGGGCATCCCTCGCGGACGAAGACCTCTAGGTCGGGTGCCTTCGCAGGGGCCAGAGGCCGCTCCACAGCCGGCAGGTCGCCGCTGAAGATCACCAGCAAGAACCAGCAGAGCAGGACAAGTCCCGGTGGCCGAGGCATGAGCAGTCAGTGAAGCCAGAGGTGTGCCAGACGGCCCCTCCCTGGCTGGCTAGAGCAGGGCCGTGGCGATGCCCAGATAGATGGCGACGCTCAATACGTCCTGCACGACGGTGGCGATCGGGCCGCTGGCTAATGCCGGATCGGCCCCGATCCGTGCCAGCCACAAGGGCAGGAGGCTGGCGATCAGGGTGGCCGCGAGCGACGTGGTGAACAGAGTCAGGCCGACGACGAGCGCCAGGGTGTGGCGCCCATCCACCAGCAGCAGGCCGAGACCGGCCGCGAGTCCGACCGTGGCACCGATCAACGCCCCCATCACGCCTTCGCGCCACAATTGTCGAGCCAGCGGCACCTCGCCGTAGGCCAGGGCGCGCACCAAGACGGTTTCCGTCTGGGTGCCAACCGCGTCGGCCATGTACACGACGAGCGGCAAGAAGAACGCAAGGGCGATTTCTTCCTGTAACACCGATTCGAAGCTTCGGGCGATGCCGGCTGCCATCCAGCCGCCGATCAGGCCCATCATCAACCAGGGCATTCGGGCGCGAAAGGCATCGAAGGTACTGTGCGCTTCACGCGGCTCCGGGTGCGCCGTGCCGATGCCACCTTTGCGCAGCAGGTCGTCCACGTGCTCTTCGTGCAGCAGGGCCAACAGGCGGCCGATCGGAATGGCGCCGAGTAGGTGACGATCGCGATCCACGACCGTCACGTCCGCGTCATGGCGCTCCACCGCCAGCAAGGCCGCGGTTTCCGCGACGTCGTCCGGAGCCACCTCCATCGGCGGAAGTCCTTGGAGTGTGCGCAAGGGAACATCCGGCGGGGCCGCCAGCAGGGCTTCGATGGGAACCTGTCCCAGGAGGCGCCCCTCGGCGTCCACCACATAAATATGGCCGGCTTCCTGCGGGCGTCGTCGTCGAAGCGCAGCCAAGGCGGCGGCAACAGTCTCGTCAGGCGCGGCGCGTGGAATGGCGTCAGTCATCAATTGACCGGCTCGGCGCGGCAGCTCGTGGGCGGGGGTGTCCATGCGTATCAAGACGACTAGACCAGAAAGGCTTTCCGAATGCGGATCGCGAACTCATCGACCGCCGCCGCGTCGGCCCGGTGGGAGCAGCGGGCCAGACGCGCGGCGGCTTCCTCCTGCCAACGCTCCCCCAGATCGATGACTTCCCCCACCCGGTAGATCCCGGCTTTCAGTCTTGCCACCTCGGTTCCAACCGGGGTGTCGACGATCCGGACCGTGAAGGTCCCGGTGTCGAGCAATTCGCAGAGGTTGTAAAGCACGCGAATGTAGGCGGCGGCGTATTTCGCCGGGCGGCCGTCCTTCCGATCAAGGAACTTCTTCCGCTGATGCTGGGCATAGGACACGAAGGCGTCGTACGCAGTCTGCGCGCACCAGAGCGACGGGAATAACCGGCGCAGGTCATCGCCCCAGGCACTCGTCGTGACAATCGGCGCCACGAGGGTTTCGAGGGCGAGGGGATAACAGTCCATGGCTAGCTGCAGGAAGAGGCCGACTTCCCACCCCGTGTGGTCGCCGGCGTGCTTGTGCATCTGGGTGCGGGGCGGCTTGAAGCCGATCCGAAAGAGGTCGGTGGTTGGCGCCACAAAGACGCTGCGATAGTCGGCGTCGCTCTCCGGCCCGGCAAGCCCGTGGGCTTGCGACCCGATCAGCACTTCGAGAATGAGTGCCCCCGAGGGCGCAGTCATGGCGGCCCCGCCCCGATCGGGAGAAACGAGATCACGATCGAAATGGTAATGAGGATCACGATGATCCATTCGATCATTTCCATGCGTGAATTGGACGCCCGGTGCGTCATCTTGTCGTAGATGCTGTCGAGAGTCTGAAGTTTGCGGAGAATGCTGGCGTCCCACTCTTCCAGATGAAAACGTTGGGAGATCAGCCGATAGACACGCGCCAGATACTGGTCGCCGAGGAGCTTGAGCGTGTTGGTCACGCGTTCGAAGAGAATGGCACTATCGACCTGCAGCTCCGCGATGCGGGTGGAACCGGTCTCGTACGAGCCCGGCAGAGGCCAGCGACTCCACTGCTTCTTGGCCAAGGCCTCATACGCCTGATCCAGGGCGTGATCGAGCTGGTGATCCAAGAGCCGCATTTCCAACAACTCGACGTTGGCAAACTCCACGACGGCGCGCACGTCTTCCATCTCGGAACCGAAGAGAAAGGCAGCATTCCAATCGACGATGGCGATGTCCTCTGGACTGAAGGAAATCCGGCAGGCCATGGCGTCCCGCACCTCCTGCTCGGAGAGGAGCGCACGTTCACAGCGCAAGATCTGCGCCAGTTCCTGCTCGAACGTCCTCCAGAGAAACCCGCCGTTTCGCGCGTTGGAGGCCTCGATGTGCACGATGGCATAGTCTTCGACCTCGGCGGCCACTCCCGGCTTTTCCACGGCGTCGCCCAGTGCCGCCACCAATTGTTCGACCCACTGCCGGGAATCCGCCAGCAGCTGTTGGTTGTCGTAAAGCGCCTCACTGAGCCCCAGCAAGCCGGCGAACGGTCCTTCGATCGGGACCTTGTACGTGACGGACAACGCGCCGAAGTCGTACAGCATCAGTTCGACGCTGGGCAGCGTCGCATAGTGCCAGAGTTTGATGGGGGCCGTTTCCTGGGTAATCCGCAACGGGGCGGGGCGATATTCCAAGTGGGCCGGCGCCCTGAGTTTGTGCCGAATCCGCGCGCGCTCTTTCATGGCGGTGATCCGGCGATCCGCTTCGTCGAGATTGACGGAGGCGCCGATATCGTAGGCGAAGAGGACGTGGCAACAGCCCTTTTCGATGAGCAACGAGGCGACGGGATCTTCTGATGGCACCGGCCAGGACTCCTCTGACGAGGCGGACGACGGCATCCGCTCGGCCATTTTATCGCCCTCCGAGGAGAAAGGCACCTCCGGCCACGATCGTCAGGAGCATCCCGGCGCCGACGCGTCGAGCGAGACCTCGGCCACCGACCCACGCCGCGATGGCTGCCTTGGCGGCGCTGTTCGTCATGGCCGCCACCGTGATCGCGGCGGCGGCAGGGCCGTCGTTCAATCCCGCTTGATGAAAGCGGGTGATGGACAGGGTGATGGCGTCGACGTCGGTGACGCTAGCCAGCACGCTGGCCGCATAGAGCCCCTGATCGCCGAAGTACGCCCGGGCGGCCTGCGCGGCGAAGATGACGCACGCATAGATCAGACCGAAGCGGATCGCGACGCTGAGCGCGAACGGATTGCGGTGTGCGACGGAGAGGTCCTCCCCGCTGGAGGCGGACGCGGTGAGATAGAACCACGAGGCGACGGCATAGCCGACGAGTGTCATGGCGCCGAAGGGGACGAGCAGTGCGGGGACGAGATCATAGTCGACGAGAACGACGATACCCAACATGCGGAGGAGCATCGTGGCGGAGGCTGTCATGATGGCCCCGGCGGTGCCGGGGATCAAGGCGGCCTGATCGGCGGCGCGAGCCGAGAGACTGGCGGTCACGGCGGTAGACGACACGAGGCCGCCGAGCGCACCGGTCACGACCAGGCCCCTCCCTTCCCCCACGATCCGCGTGGCGATGTAACCCAGAAAGCTGACCCCCGCGACCAGGACGACCATGACGCCCACGTTATAGGGATTGAGCACGGCCAACGGGCCCATGGTGCGGTTGGGAAGCAGCGGCAGGACAACCAAGGCGAGGATGACGAACTTGGCCGTGGCATAGAGGTCGTCCTCCGAGACCCGCGCGACGGCACGGTGCAAGGGGGCCTTAAAGGACAAGAGCGCCATGACGACGGCGGCGCTGGCGATGATGAGCAGGTAGCGCTGGCCGGACCCCATGGGCAAGTCCGGGAGGAGCGCCATGGCGCCCAGGAGGAAGGTGATCAAGGCGGCCACCTCCGTCGTCACCCCGGGTGTCGAGTCGCGTGTCCATTCTTCGAAATAGGAGACAGCCAGGAGTGTTCCCACGACGAGCAAGGCTCCGAGCATCGGCCACACGCCCAGGGTATGGGTGAGGAGTGTGGAGAGGGCTCCAGCCAGCGCCAACAAGGGGAACGTCCGGATGCCTCCCAGCCGCGGTTTGTGTTCGTGCACCGCCGATTGCTCGCGTTCGATGCCGATCAGGGCGCCGGACGCTACGGCCACGAGCAAGCCGAGGAAAATGTCTTCGAAAGTTAGGACCCGCATCAGGACTCCATGCGCTCCCTATCGGCCGCGAGGGGATGGCTCACTCCGGGGGCGCCAATTCGCGGATGTACTGCAAGGCCTCCAGAATTTCTTCTTCCGTCAAGCGCGTGAGCCATCCGTGCATCGGCGTATAGGCTACGCCGTAGGCGGCCGACAGCCACAACTCGAGATCCGATTTCGTCCGAATCCGGTTGGCATGAAAATCAGCGGGTTTGACGATCAGGCGGTCGGCCTCGGGGCCGTCGCCGTGTCCCTTGATGCCGTGGCAACGGAAACAGTGCTCTTCATAGATCATGCGGCCGGTCCGGATCCTCCCGTCCTGCGCGACACCCGCGGCGGCGCACAGAAGCAGCAACACAGCCGTACCCAGTGCCATCGTTCGGCGGCGTCGTCTCATCGGACCTCCTTCTGTGTCGGGATCAGGGGCGGCGGCGCGGTGCGCGCGGATGCGTGGGGGCGGTGCCTGTGGGCGTGGGACTTCACCATAAGTTTGCGACATTCTTCCGCGAACAGCAGCAACAAGGCGCCGCCGGCAAGGCACGGCCAGACCCAGACGGGAATCGCCCGGGTGCCGAACCAGGGTTGGAGCTCCGGGCGATAGAGAATGAGCCCCAGCAAGGCCAGTTCGAAGACGATGCCGGCCCAGAGGAGGCCGTTGGACCAGAGGCCGAGCCGAAAGACCGAACGATCTTCCGACCGGCAGGCGAACACGTTGGCCACCTGGGCAACGACGATGGCGGCGAACGTGACGGCGGTGGCCTGCTGGTACAAGGGCGTGTTCCAGTCGAGTGGTGCGCCCCAGGTCCAGCCGGATTGGAAAAGAAACCAAAAGAACGCGCCCATGGCCACGGCTGCCTCGATCCCGCCCAGAAAGAGGTAGGCGCGGAGGAGCAAGGACCGGGTGACTAGCCGTTCGGACCCCGACCGCGGAGGCCGCTCCATTAGACCGGGCGTCGGGCGCTCAGCCCCCAGTGCCAGTGCCGGCACCATGTCGGTTCCCAGATCTACGGCGAGAATCTGCGGCACGGTCAGGGCCAGCGGCCATCCCAGCAGCCCGTAGGCCAAGTACGGGACGACTTCCGGCACGTTGCTGGCGAGGACGTACGTCGTGAACTTCTTGATGTTGTCGTATACGGCACGGCCTTCTTCGATTGCGTTGACGATGGTCGCAAAGTTGTCGTCCAGCAGAATCATATCCGCCGTCTCCTTGGCCACGTCTGTTCCCGCCACCCCCATGGCGATCCCGATATCGGCGTGTTTGAGCGCCGGCGCGTCGTTGACCCCGTCACCTGTGACCGCCACGACCTCGCCCATTTCTTTCAGGACGGTGACCACCCGCAGTTTGTGACGCGGAGCCATCCGCGCAAACACCGGGTCCGGTTCGCCTGGTCTCGAAGGGGTCAGCAAGCGGCGGAGTTCCGTGTCGTGCATCGCATCCATCCGGTGTCCCTCCACGACCGGTACGAAGGCCGGCTCAGCCGCATGGACCGACGTGGGAACCAGTCCGATGGTGCGAGCCAGCGCGACGGCCGTGAGGGGATGATCCCCGGTCACCATGATGACGCGCACGCCGGCGTCGCGGCAGCGGGCGATCGCCTGGGGCACCTCTCGGTGCGGGGCGTCGATCATGGCGACCAACCCCAGAAACGTCAGGTCCTGCTCCAACGCAAGGCCGCCGATTTGATCGGTCAACTGGTCGCCTTCACGCATGGCGACGGCCAACACACGATAGGCTTGCTGGGCAAACCGTCGGCTCTGCGCTAGCAGCCGGGCTCGCGCGTCGTCTGTCATCGGGAACAGATGGCCCGTGTCATAGGCCATCGTGCAGCGCGGAAGCAGCGCTTCCGGCGCGCCCTTGACGTAGGCCACCTGCCGGCCGTCCGCGGGATGCACGGTGGTCATGAGTTTGCGATCCGCATCAAACGGCACCTCCCCGATACGGGGCGGCGGCGTCTGGGGGAGCAGGCCGAACGCATCGACGAATTGCACCAACGCCACCTCAGTCGGATCACCGACCCACACGGCCCGGCTTCCCTCACGGCGCAGCTGTTTGGCGTCGTGACACAGAGCCAGCGCGGACATGATGGGGCCTACCGTCGTCGGGGCCACCGTGTTCGGAACGTGGTCCTTCAGGACCAGCAACCCGTTCCGCACGTCCAATTCCAGACCACCGACGTAGAGACGCTCCACCCGCATCCGGTTCTCGGTCAAAGTGCCTGTCTTGTCCGTGCAGATGACGGTCGCACACCCCAGGGTTTCGACGGAGGACAGGTGCTTGATCAGTGCCCGCCGCGCGGCCATGCGCTGGCTACCCAGCGCCAGGGCCAGGGTTACGGTGGGCAGGAGGCCTTCCGGGACGTTGGCCGCGATGATGCCGATACCGAAAATGGCGCTGCCCCACACGTTCAGATGCAAGGAGAGACCGAGCAGAAAGAAGAGGGCTCCCATACCCAGGGCAATGGCCGCAATCAGACGCGTGACGGCGACGATTTCCCGCTGCAGCGGACTCAAGCCACCTTCGACGGCGGTGGCCAGACGGGCGATCTTGCCGAATTCCGACCGCATGCCGGTGGCATACACGACGGCGCGCCCATGGCCGGAGAGGATGGTGGTGCCTGCGAACACCAGATTGGGGAGGTCGAGCAGATGTCCGTCCGGAACCGGGTCGGCGGTGCGACGCTTCGGTCGGGACTCCCCGGTGAGGGAGGCCAGGTCGACACGCACCGCCTGCGCCTCGACGAGGCGCGCGTCGGCCGGGACCTGTTCGCCGGCCTCGAGGATCAAGAGATCGCCCGGCACGATCTCGGTACGGGGAACTTGCTGAGGGTGCCCGTTGCGAAGGACCCAGGTGATCATCGGCAGGAGGTCGTGCAGGGCTTGCACGGCCCGTTCGGCGCGATACTCCTGCGCGAAGGCGAACCCGGCATTGATCAGGATGACGGCGATGATGGCGATGCCGAGTGTGAACATCCCTTCCCCCGGCCGCAAGGCGTCGGCCAAAAACGCCAGCCCGGCGGCCAGCCACAGGAGCAACGCAAGAAAATGGGTCAATTGCCGGAGGAAGCGCAAGGACCAGGCCGGTGGCCCGGGAGTACGAAGGTGGTTCGGCCCATGTCGTCGGAGGCGGACGTCGACCTCCTGCGAGGAGAGTCCGGAGGGGGAGGTCTCCAAGCGAGCGTAGACGTCGTCGATCGAAAGCTGGGCCAGATCCATGGCGTGTACCGTCGAACCCCGCGTACGCACGATTCATGAGCGCAACGCACCGAGACGGTGGCAGGACATGAATCGTGCTCGATTCATGCGTTGCAGAGGAGGTGCCAGCCGCCCGCAGGCCAATCGGACCGGAGTTCGTTCAGGGTGGGGGGGCGCTGTAGCGTTTCGCGCCATACGCCGGGTACCTTCTTGGGGTGTTAGTCATCACGCAGGACCTGATCCGTTGGCGGAGCCTGCGTCCGGGGCGGCATTTGACTTGCGAGAGGAATAGGAGGCGAGTAGCGAGCGAAGGGAGCAAGGACATGGCGCAGGCGTTTGCGGTGTGGCTGACCGGGTTGCCGGCGTCTGGGAAGAGCGCCATTGCGTCGGTGCTGGCGCGCCAGCTAGCCGAGGCCGGGTTGGCCGTGGAGGTGCTTGAGTCCGACGCGCTGCGTCGCATCCTGACGCCGGAGCCGACATATAGCGCGGCGGAACGCGATCTGTTTTATCGGGCGGTGGGCTACTTCGCCGGCCGGTTGGTCGCCCATGGGGTACCGGTGATTGTGGATGCAACCGGACACCGCCGCCTCTATCGGGAGTTGGCCCGGTCCGTCATCGCGCAGTTTGTCGAGGTCGCGGTGGTCTGTCCGTTGGCGGTGTGCCAGCAACGGGATCGCAAAGGCACCTACCGCGGCGGTCAAGTCGGCATCCATACGACGGTGCCGGGGCTGCAGGTCCCCTATGAAGCGCCGGTGAATCCGGAGGTGACGGTGGAGACGGCCACGCAGAGCCCGGAGGTCGCGGCGCAGCGGATTCTCGATGCGCTTCGCACCCGAGGGCTGCTGGAAACGGTCCGCGAGCGGCCGAGCGCATAGGCCCTTACGCGGCCGGCAGATCCAAGGTCAGCAATTCCCCTTTCATGTGCTGGTGCAAGTCGCAGCGGAACGTGTAGGTGCCCCCGCGCTCCGGCGTCAGATACAGGACGAGCGTCTTGCCCGGGTCGACATAGACGCCTTCGATCCCCTTCCCGTACGCGACGACCCCTTCGCCGTCGATGCTCATCGAGAGTTGCGGAAAGGCCGGCGACACGAAGCCGTGGCGCACGATATCGTGGTTGCGCAGAATAATCGCGGTTGGCGCCCCAAGGTGAAGCGCCACGGGTTTGGGCAGGACGAACGCAAAGCCGTCCATGACGATTTCGACGCGCTGCAGTTCGGGGCCTTGGGCCTGAGCGACGGGCCGGTCGAAGGCGCCATCCTGCCCGAACCACCAGACGGCGAATCCGAGTCCGACGGTGATGAACTGGCGGTGAAGGGTGTTCATGCGGCACTCCTTTCCTCTTAAGGGGATGAGGGCGGTCCGGGCGAGACGGGCACGGCCGGACGGGACTGGAGGTCCGCCAGCAACGTCGCCCACAAGTGTTCGGCGATTTCCTCGAAGGGAATACGATATTCGCGGACGTCCTCGCCTGCAAGGGTGGCTTCGCCCGAGGACTCCCAGGCGATCTCCCCCGTTCGCGTATCCCAAATCTCAAGGGAGAGGCGGAGGATGGAGATACGCGTCTGGAGGATTCGCACGCCAAAGAAATTGAACCGTTCCGACATCATTTGGTCAAACCAGGCCAACGTGGGCAGAAACACATAGGGCGACTGCAGGACTTCGCCGAGCCGGCCGAGCGTGGCGCGATTCAAAATGCCGCTCTGCTGATAGGCCGCCATCATGGCCGTATAGTCGGCCGCGAGGTCCGCCCGGTTGATGCGGCTGAGGGACATCTGCGGGGAAAGCACGGAGATGTGCAGCGGGTCCTGGGTCAAGGCCTTGAACAAGGAACGCGAGACCTGGTGCGCATACCCCTCGAATCCGAAACTGACGACGGCGGTGAGGACCGCCGAACGGGCTTGTTCAAGTTGGGCGGCGTCGAAGTCGGCGGCCCGGGCACGAAGAGACGTTTCTGCACCCCATTGCTTGAGCGGGCTGGCGCATCCGGCGAAGACCAGAAGCAAGGCGGCCACCCCGAGCAGGCGGGACCATCGCGCGACCCGTGCCGGCGCCCGGCCTGAATCCCGTGTCTGTAGAGACGGTGTGCTGAATCTCGTCACGAGTCCGATGGCTCCACTCCTCGTGAGGCGGGGGTCAGCGTCGCGAGGAGCTGCCGCCACAAGTGATCGGCGATTTCTTCGAAGGGAATGCGAAACTCGCGCACGTCTTCCCCCGCCAGGGTCGCTTCACCGGAGGACTCCCAGGCGATGCGTCCCGCCTGTGTGTCCCATAGTTGGACCGTCAATCGCAAGATCGAAATACGCGTCTGCAAGAGGCGGAATCCGAAAAACGAAAATCGGCCGGAGATGGATTGCTGAAAGGTGGCCATCCCAGGGAGAAGCACGTATTTGGCTTCGAGGGCGGCGCCGACCCGTTGGAGGGTCTCGCGATCCAGAATGCCGCTCTGCCCGTAGCCCACGATCATCTGGGCGTACTGGCGGGCTAGTCCTTCCTGGGCGTTGATGAGACTGAGAGCGGTATGTGGAGGGACCAGGCGCACATGCGGGAGTACGGATGCGGCCGTCTTGGACAACGACCGCGAGACTTGAAGACTGTATCCTTCAAGTCCGAAACCCACGACGGCGTGCAGCACGCCGACACTCTGTGCACGAAGCTGGGCGGGGTCGAAATCGGCCGCCTGGGACACGAGGGAAATCTCCGCGCCCCATTGTTTGAGCGCCCCTGCGCAGCCGTGCAGCAATTGGGCCGTCACCACCACGATGGAGAGTGCGAGGAGGCGCGAGAACCCCCGCCCCTCGGCGAGTGGCTGGTTTCTTGTCATGTCGATCGTTCCGGCCTCTGCCCGCGGTCGCGTCCCCTGCCGTTTCGGCCGAGCACCTCTCGGCCTGGAGCGCCGATCAAAAAAGCGGATGCGGCGCGGTCCCGAACATGGGTGGCCGCCGTGATCCGCTCCCGTCGCTGCCGCTTCCGATAATCCGCCACTGTCCCTTCTCCTTCACCAATCGGTGTACTTCCTCGTGCCAACTGTCGATGGGCATGCGTGCCTTGTTGTTCTTGTTGGTCGCCCAGAGCGCTCCCGTACAGGTGATTTCCACCAGCGGCGTCCCGTCCGGGCGACCGCTTCGAATGGCTGAAAAGGTATGTACGTTCGAGATGAGGTCGTAGTGCGCCAGGAGTTCCTTCCAGATCGCCCGGACATCCGACTTCTTCAGTCCATGATAAGCATACTGGTCACTATAGAGCGCCATGAGTCCGTCAAGGTTACGCGAGCGGATGGCCTCTTGTGCCTGATCAAAGGTGCTCGTCAACTCCAGGACGGTCTGCTGGTCCGCGTCGATCGTCGCCTCCGGTAGGATTTGGGTCATGGCGTGAGCCCGCCCCGCTTGGTTCGGGGCCAAGCCGGACAGGAGCGAGAACAACGTTAGGGCCCAACCATACGCGCGCCACATGGACGACTCCTTCCTGGGGCGGGGCCAATCCCCATGCAGGCGGTGAGCAGTCGCGATCGCCGCTGGATTGTCGTGAGAGGGGTCGCCCCCGTTCGCGTACGGGTGGGGGCCCCGCACTCACGAGGGCTCGGTGGTTCCGACCTCGTGCGGCGGCCACATGACAGAACTGCAAGGCATGGGCCAGCGGGCGGGACGGCCGTGGCCACGGCCCTATGTGTGGAATCATCCCTGTTGACGGGTTCGCGCTGGGGAAATCTTCTAACGCTGTAGCAGAAGGCAGCACGAGAGGCTCCCGGCACCCAGGGTTGCCGCAGGGGAGAGAGGCTCGGCAACAGGAACGAGTGGCGGCCATGGGGCGGGGCGGTAGGCGATTCACGGGAGGGGAGGACGAGCACGGTTCTTGCGGAATACCACGGGAGAGGCATCCCGTGGATCGGAAGGGCGGAGAGCCGATGCCGAGACAGAACGCAGACATTGCGGCGGTCTTTGATGACATGGCGGAGGTGCTCGAGATTGAGGGAGCGAACCCGTTCCGCATCCGGGCATACCGCAATGCGGCTCGAACCCTTCGCGATCTTCCCACGGACGTATCGGTCATGCTGAAGCAGGGGGCGGACCTCACGGAATTGCCTGGGATCGGAAAGGACCTGGCGGCCAAAATCGCGGAGATCGTGGAGACGGGGACCGCCGCTTCCATTGAGGCGCATCGGAACGCAGTCCCGGCCACACTACGGGCCCTGCTGGGCGTTCCGGGTCTGGGGCCCAAACGGGTGCAGGCACTGTCCCGTGAGCTGGGGATTCGAACGCTGGATCAGTTGCACAACGCTGCGCGGGCGGGTCGTGTCCGAGCCCTCCCGGGGTTTGGGGAAAAAACCGAGCAGCACATTCTCGAGCATCTGAGTGCCCGCCAGGAGGCGGCCCCGCGGTTCCAACTGGCAACCGCAACTCGGTATGCGGACGCGTTGGTTGCCTATCTGCGCGCGGTGCCGGGAGTGACGCGCGTGGGCGTGGCGGGCAGTTATCGGCGCGGAAGAGATACCGTCGGAGATCTCGACATCGTCGTGGCCGCTTCACCGGGCAGTGGGGTCATGGACCGGGTGGTGTCGTATGGGGAGGTCGAGTCCGTGCTTGCGCAGGGCCCCACGAAAGCGAGCGTGCGATTGGCCTCCCACCTACAAGTGGACGTGCGGGTGATCCCCGAGCACAGCTATGGGGCGGCGCTCCAATACTTCACCGGCAGCAAAGCCCACAATGTGGCGCTACGAAAATTAGCTCAACAGCGGGGGCTCAAGCTCAACGAGTACGGTGTGTTTCGGGGCCGTCGGTCGGTGGCCGGCGAGACGGAGGAGTCTGTGTATGCCGCCGTGGGGCTACCGTGGATTCCACCGGAACTGCGGGAAAACCGTGGTGAAGTCGAGGCTGCGCGAGAAGGGCGATTGCCGGGGCTGGTCGAGTTGCGGGATCTGAAGGGGGATCTGCATGCCCATACCAAGGACACGGACGGTCGGAACAATCTGAAGGAGATGGCCCAGGCCGCGGCGGCGCGCGGGTTCGAGTATCTGGCGATCACCGACCACTCCAAACGTCTGGCAATGGCGAAGGGGCTTGATGCGACGCGCCTCCGCCGACAACTCGAGACCATTGAGCAATTGAACGCCGCGCGGATTGGAATCACCCTGCTGAAAGGGATCGAGGTCGACATCTTGGAGGATGGGAGCCTCGATTTGCCGGATGACGATCTGCGCCAGCTGGATCTGGTGGTCGGAGCGGTACATAGTGCGTTCGCCCTCTCGCGGGCGAAGCAGACCGAACGGATCATGCGCGCCATGGATCGCCCGTACTTCACGATGCTGGCCCATCCCAGCGGCCGCTTGATCAACGAGCGGCCGCCCTACGAGGTGGATCTGCCTCGACTCCTCCGGCATGCGCGGCAGCGCGGGTGTTTCCTCGAGGTGAATGCGCAGCCGATTCGCCTCGATCTGACCGACCGCGACTGCCAGTTGGCCAAGGAGGAGGGCGTCCTCGTCTGCATCAATTCGGATGCCCACAGCACCGTAGACTTCGATCACCGCCGGTACGGCGTGGGGCAAGCGCGGCGGGGATGGTTGGAGCCGCGCGATGTCGTGAATACCCGGTCCCTAGAGGCCCTGCGCCCGCTGCTCAAGCAGACGATGCGGGGGTGATGCGCGCTGGGTGTGGGATGAGGGGCCCCTCGACAAGAGATCGGGCGACGGATTGTTCAGGGGGGGGCGACCGGAGGAGCGTCGGATGAGACTGACGAAGGAGGAATGGCTCGCGAAGGCCCAGCAATCGGCAGAGGAGGCGCGCCGGCTGCATGCCCGGTATCGGGGGAAGATTCAAACGATGCCGAAGTGTCCGATCCGTGGGCTTGAGGATCTGGCCATCTGGTACACCCCGGGTGTCGCCGCGCCTTGTCGGGAGATCCAGAGAAATCCGGCGCTTGTGTACGACCTGACCAACAAGGCCAACACGATTGCCGTGGTCTCGGATGGGACGAGAGTGCTCGGTCTGGGCGACATCGGGCCGGAAGCAGGACTCCCAGTGATGGAGGGCAAGGCCTTGCTGTTCAAGTATCTGGGCGGGGTCGATGCGGTCCCCATCTGTCTCGGTACGAAGGACCCCGAGGAAATCGTTCAGACAGTGAAGCTGCTGGAGCCGTCCTTCGGGGGCATCAACCTGGAAGACATCGCCATGCCAAAGTGCTTTGGCATCCTGGAAGGGGCGCGACGCGCCTGTTCAATCCCAGTATGGCATGACGATCAGCAAGGGACGGCCACCGTCCTTCTGGCCGCCCTCCTGAACGCGCTGACCGTGGTCGGAAAGGAACTCGGGCAGGTGCGGGTGGCCATGATTGGCATGGGGGCGGCCAATGTGCCGACCTACCGGATGCTGAAGCTGTGCGGAGCCGATCCCTCGAAGATTGTCGCCTGCGACCTCGGAGGCATCCTTGGAACCTATCGGCGCGACTATGAGGAAGATACGGCGTATCGGGAACAGTGGCGAGTATGTTGCGAAACCAACCCCGACCGCCTGCGCGGGGGTCTTCGCGAAGCGCTTCGGGGCGCCGATGTCTGCATCGCATTCTCGGCCGGCGGCATCATCCGTTCCGAATGGGTCGCGGCGATGGCGAAGGACGCCATCGTGTTCGCGTGCGCCAATCCGGTTCCGGAGATTTGGCCGTGGGACGCTCTTGAGGCAGGAGCGAGGATCGTCGCGACGGGTCGGAGCGATTTCCCTAACCAGGTCAACAATTCGCTGGTGTTTCCCGCGGTATTTCGCGGCGCGCTGGATGTACGAGCTTCGACAATTACTGACACCATGGCCCGCGCCGCGGCGGACGCCCTCGCCCGCTGCGCGCGCGAGCGGGGTCTTCAGGATCAATACATTCTGCCACGGATGGATGAATGGGAGGTTGTGCCTCGTGTAGCCCTCGCCACGGCGATGCAGGCGCACGCCGACGGGGTAGCCCGCGCCCCACTTCCGGCCGAGCCGCTAATCCGTCAGGCCACGGCCGTCATTCGGCAGGCGCGGGAGGCGACGAGTCTGTTGATGAACAGCGGGCTCCTCTCTGGGTCCGGGTTTCCCCCCAGCCCGTGAGCCGGGGGCTTTAGGCGGCGCGTCGTCGTACGATCAAGACCGAGCAGGGGGCGTACTTGAGCACGCTTTCGGCGACGCTGCCCAACTGAAGCCGCTCTGTGCCCTCCAGCCCACGTGACCCCACGACGATGAGATCGGCATGGACTTTTTCGGCGTGGGACAGAATGGCCTCGCTGGGATGGCCGACGAGCACGTCGGTGGTCACCGCGCACCCCACCGGCAACACGCGCGTGCGCATCGAGGCCACCAGTGCCTCCGCGCGGTCGACTTGCGGCTGAATCAGTTGCTGGACTTCCGTCGCCGGCAAGACATGCGAGGCCATCTCCGTCAACCTATGCCCCGCGACGGACACCACCGACACGCGCAAGCCCTCGTCAAGGACGTACTTGCAGAGGAAGTCGCAGGCCGCTCGCGAATGTTTCGACGCGTCGACTGCCAAGACCACCTGACCGAGCGACTTGACCGGGCGTTTGACGATCAGGGTAGGGCAGGGCGCATGGACGGACACGTGCCGCGACACACTCCCCAACAAGAACCCTCGGATGTCGCTCAGCCCTCGCGAGCCGACGATGAGCAAGTCGGCACGGCGCCGCTGCGCCTGGCTGACGAGGCTGCTCGCGGGACGTCCGTGGGCCAGGGCTGTTTCGACCGTTGTCCGCGTGCCTGTTCCCCCTTGTCCAAGGGCGAGAGACGCCCGTTGGCTCATGGTGCGGAGGAGTCCCTTCCCGCGCTCGTCGAGTGCGCGAACCACCCGCGCCATCCGGGCGGGACTCGGAGCGCCGGCGGTCTTGGGCAGGCGAGGCTCGACGCTGTGCAGGAGGCACACACTCTCGATCGGGTGCCCTGCCAAGACGCCGAGCGCATCCACCGCCCACTGGGAGTATTCCGATCCGTCAACCGCGCAAATGACTTTCATCAGGTTCGGCCCCTTCTGTAGTGGATCCGTAGATGTCCCGGCAACTACCCGTGCAGCATATGTGCCGAAGGTCGTGGCCTGTGTCGTATCGGTTTCCACGCGGAGCTGTTACGAGCGCGGGCCCTCGGCAGGATGCGATTGCGGCGTTTCGCGCCAACCGATGCGGTTCATCTTGGGGTATTAGTCCCCAACCTCCTGGGTTCACGGGGGACGAAGCGGTGAAGTTGTCAGGGGACGGCAATGGCATTTCGCTTGCGTGCTCAGAGGCCAGAAGGATGGTTGCCGCCAGAGGGACCATGGGGGCGGAGGGTGTTCAAGGGGAGGTGCGGTGCGTTCACTTGAGGCCGGACGAAAGGACTAGCTGCTGTGTCAGCCTGACGAGGGGAGGAACTCATGGGATTGGCAACGGACCAACTTGACGTGGGTCGAGTCGCCTTCGACCACATCCGAGCGCGGGACGTGATGGTGCGGGAGGTCCAGGCCGCACACGGCCGCACCCAAGGCGATGTGATCGCCTCCCTGATGATCGAAGGATTCGGCGGGGTGCCGATCGTCGACGAGGGGCGCCGGTTGGTGGGGATTGTGACGGAATTCGACCTACTGGCGGCATTGGATGCGGGACAGTCGCTGGGAGCCATCGCCGCCAATGACATCATGACGACGCCGGCGTTGAGCATTCGCGAGCATGCCGACATGCGGGCGGTCATCGCAGTCCTGCAAACCAACCATCTCATTCGGGTGCCGGTCGTCGATCGCGAGGGCCTCCTGGTGGGCATCGTGTCCCGCCGTGACGTGCTGCAGGCCTATCTGGGCGCGCACAAAGCCTAACGGCGGTGTTGGAGCGCGAATGGGGGTCTGGCGTGGGCGGGGGCGTGCAGCAACGCTGGTCTTCGCGGTGCTCTCCCTGCTCCTGACCGAGGGCTCCGCGGCCCCTCGGGAGGGGGTGGGGCGAAGTCTTTGTGGCGTGGCCCATCCGAGCGATCGGCGCATCGTCTGGCGCTGCGAACGGTTAGAGGCGGGTGAATCGTTGGAGTCTCGCTTTGGCGAGCAATGGGAGGCAGTGGCCCGATTCAATCGCGTGGACCGGCGCCATGCGAGGCCTGGAACGGCCATCAAGGTGCCGCGCAACGTGGCCGACCTGATCGGGTTCACGCCGTTGCCACCGGCCTATGCTCCTGCCGAAGGCGAGCGGCGCTTTCTACTCGTCGATCTCGATGAACAATTCCTCGGAGGTTACGAGTATGGTCGATTGCGTTTCGTCATGCCCGTGACGACGGGACTGGAGGCCTTCCCTACGCCGGTCGGCACCTTTCGCCTCACAGCGGCCCATCGGATGCGTCCCTCCTCGTTGTATCCGCGAGAAGGTACCGACGACCCCTATCCGATGACCTATGCCTTGCGGTTTCACATCAATCGCGAGGGTATTGGGTATTGGATGCACGGACGAGATCTGCCGGGACGGGCGGCCTCCCATGGGTGTATCGGGCTGTACGACGAGGCCATGCAGCGGCGATTCTACGGGGTTCCGGCACAGCCCGTGCTGGAGGACGCCAAGCAGCTCTACGACTGGGTGTTGGACGGAGGGGAGGATCGTGGAGCGCTCATCTTTTTGCCCGATGGGCCCACCGTTCAGATTGTGTCACAAGCGCGCTCGCTCCGCGGCGTCGAGACGCTGTCCGACCCGGATACGGCCTGCGGCCCGTACCCGGTCGTTTTGGGGCTTCGGTGTGGCGGGGACTCCTAGGCCGACTTCTGGGGGGATCGCCGCGGACTGGAGTTTTGTTGCCCCCGGTGCTTACAATGGCGGGCTGCCGGAGGTCGCGGGGTGAAAATTCGTACGATCCACGGGCGTATCGTGCTGGCCATCGTGCTGGTGGGGTGTATCCCGCTCGTGATCGGCTTGGCACTCGCGTACGTGTCGGGCATGCGCTCCCTCCGCGACGTCATCGGAGGCAACCTCCAGGCTGTGGCCATCCAGGCTGCCGATCGGGTCACGATGCTGGTGCAGAGCGAGGTCCAGAGCCTCCGTTTGTTGGGCTCGGCGCCGCTGCGCGTCCGCCAGCCAGTCGAGGCCGCCAACCGTTCGTACCCAGCTGAATCGGCCAAGGTCCGGCACGCCCTGGAGGCACGGGAACGGATTTGGGAACAAGGCCTGGACAGTGCCGCGCGCCTCATGAATACCGAGTTGTCGCGCTTTCTGTTGGAGACGGTGGTTCGCGACGGGGATAAGGTCGTCGGGCTGCTGATCGTCGATCAATACGGGGGGGTGGTTGCCGCCAGCTCCGAGCCGGATCATTTCTATGTCGGGGATGAGCCCTGGTGGCAGGTGGTGCGATCCGGCGGTGCGGATCAGGTCTACGTCAGCGGGTTGATCCCGGCCAAGGAAAACTCGTTCCGGACGCCTGAGGAAACCCTCGACATTGCGGTTCCCATTCTTGACGATCGACAACATACCGTTATCGGAGCGGTGAAGGCCTCATACCGGTTTGATCCGCTCCTTGCCATGATCAACCAGATTCGGATCGGGCAAACGGGCCACGCCATGTTGTTCGATGCAGCCGGCCAGCCGTTGGTCTGCCCGATTCTGCCGCGGCAGGCTCATCGCATTCCCAGCCAGCTCATGGCCATGATTGTCTCTTCCGAGCCCGGTTGGGGGATTGCAGAAGACGATGGGCATGGAGCGAGGGACACGGTGGTAGGGTACGCGCCGGTGTCCAGGTTGGCCTTCTCCGACAATTCCTGGCACATCTTCGTGCGGCAACAGCCGAGCGAGAGTTACGCGCCGATCCGTGACCAGGTTCGCAATCTCGCGGTCATCGGCCTGGTTATGCTTGGGCTCCTGCTCGCGATGGGGCGCTATGTCGCAGCCAGGATTGCGCGGCCCATTCATATCTTGCACAGCGGTGTCGAATCAATCAGCCAGGGCAGCTACGATCCTCCGCTCGATATCCGAACGGGCGATGAGTTCCAAGAACTTGGAGCTGCGGTCCAGCGGATGGCGGAGCGGTTGAAGACCTCCCGCATGGAATTGGAAGCGCTGAATGCCGATCTGTCGCGTCGCGTGGAGGAAAAGACGGCTGAAGTGACGGATCACCTGAAGAAACTGCAGTTCGCGGAACGCCTCGCGACGCTGGGACAGGTCACCAGCGGGATCGCCCATGAAATCAATAATCCGCTCGGGATCATCATCAACCGTATCGAATGCATCGAGGCGGAGGCGGAGGAATTACAGGTTCCAGACGATCTGCAGACGGATCTGCGCGCGATTCGGGCCCAAGCCGAGCGAATCTCCCGTGTCACCCGGAGCATGTTGGCGCTGTCGCGCGGGGCGGCGACGACCCTCAGACCGATCGACCTCAATGGTCTCCTGCAGTTTTGTCTGGATGTGTCGCGCGAACGGGCGTTCACGATGGGCGTGGGGCTCGAGTCCCATCTCATGCCGGAGTTGCCGCCTGTGATGGGAGATCGGGACCGGCTGGAAACAGTCATGATCAATCTGATCAACAACGCTCTGGACGCGGCGCAGGGGGCGGGATCCCCGGCCGTCGTGATCGTACGATCTACGGAGAGCCGGCTGGGCGGTCAATTGGCCGTGGCCGTCACGATTAGCGATACGGGACCCGGGATTTCTTCGGAAGTCGCAGCGAAGATGTTTGACCCCTTCTTCACGACCAAAGATGAGGGGCGGGGAACGGGGTTGGGCCTGTTTCTGAGTTACGGGATTGTCAGCGATCACGGTGGGCGGATCGAGGTGGCCAACGGCGAGAACGGGGCCGTGGCCACCGTGACCCTGCCTGTATTGATGTCGCGAGGACGGATCTATCAGGAGGCCGGATGGGGAACACAGGAAAAATCATGATCGTGGATGATGAAGTGGATGCGCTGGACAATTGCCGGCGGATCCTGAGCCGTCTCGGGCATGAGTGTGTGACCGAGCACGATCCGTTGCGGGCGGTGCAGCGGATCGAAGTGGAGCGCCCCAAGCTGATCCTCACCGATCTGCGCATGCCGGGTCTCGACGGGCTTGGCGTGCTCAGCGAGGCCAGGCGAATCGATCCCACGATCAAAGTAGTGTTGATGACCGCCTACGCCACCGTCCAGACGGCGGTAGCCTCGATGCGCGATGGGGCACTGGATTACATTCTCAAACCCTATACCAGCAAAGACCTGGAAGTGGTGGCCCGTCGGGTATTCGGCGAGGAACTGGTGGCAGCGGATCCCCAGATGCCGGGCGATCATGTGGATGAGGCGGGTGAAACCCACGTTGACCACCGGCAAATTCTCGGGCAGAGCCCGGCGATTCAAGCGGTGCAGGTATTGATCCAGCGGGTGGCGGAGACGGATGCGAGCATCCTGATCTATGGGGAGAGCGGGACGGGAAAAGAACTGGTGGCCCGCGCGATTCATGCCCATAGCTCGCGCGCCGGACAACCGTTTGTGCCGGTCGATTGCGCCGCGCTGTCCGATACGCTGCTCGAGTCGGAACTGTTCGGTCATGAAAAGGGAGCGTTTACCGGCGCCCATGCGGTCAAGGCGGGGCTGTTCGAAGTTGCCAACGGCGGCACCGTGTTTTTAGATGAAGTCGGCGGGATGAGTCAGACGCTGCAAGCCCGATTGTTGCGGGTGTTGCAGGAACGCCATGTGCGGCGCGTCGGGGGAACGAAATACACGGATATCGACGTGCGCGTGATTGCCGCCTCCAATACGAACCTTGAAGAGGCCTGCCGCGCGCGGACCTTTCGAGAGGATCTTTATTACCGATTGAATGTGATCCCGCTGATTCTTCCCCCCCTCCGTGAACGAGAGGGGGATGTGGAGTTTCTGGCTGAAGCGTTCCTCCGCCGTTTCATGGGACGGAAGCGGGACAGTCAGACGGGCCCCTCCGGGTTTGATCCCGCCGCGCTGGCCTGTTTGCGGGCCTACGGCTGGCCTGGTAACGTGCGTGAGTTGCAAAACGCTATCGAACGGGCCAGCACTTTGTCCGACGGGCCGACCATTCGCGAGGAGCATCTGCCGCAGAATGTGCGCGCATCGCGCAGGGGCGGGGCGCCTTCAGATCATGACACCACACCCTATAAGGAGGCCAAGCAAGAGGCCGTTCGTTCATTTGAACGCGCCTATCTCGTGGATTTGCTCCGGCGGCACGATGGGCATATGGGCAATGCGGCTCAAGAGGCGGGTGTAGACCGAAAGACGATCGAGCGGATGGTCAAGCGTCACGGACTTCGGGCGACGTAACTGTCATCACGCCCTTCCTCGTATCCCGATGGGGCGCGGCCGCAGGAGCCTGCTCCTCGCAGCATCATCGTGGGGCCTATCCGCCCCATGAGACCACTTGAAAATCCAAAGCACCGTGCCCGCCACCGTTCGAGTCTCTCGAGTTGTCTGCGTCTCATTTCTGTCATAGGTCTTCTCCGATACCACCACGGACCCGTCAAGGGGGGACAGTGCCCGGACTGATTTTAGGGAGATGGAGTGATGAACAATGGGACGTGTGCGCCCCATTTGAATGAAATGGGTGTTTAGGAGACTTCAGCGTACTTTCCACGTACTTTTCAATAGTTGGGACAGTGTCATAACGATGGATGGGACGCGAAGGTCCCATTGTTCGCTAGCGATGGCCTGCGGCCCATCGAAATTGCGAGGGTTCTTCGATGATTTCATGGGCGCCCCGTATGGAATAGGACTTGCTTTGAGAATCCCACTGTGTTCGGTGGCCGGTCTGCTCGGCACGAGCGAGCAGAGTGTCTGGTGGAACAAGGAGAGCCTCAGCACTTGCCCTCTGACGCTCCCCCGTCCGACCTGTGGGACTCCACCAGGCTACTCTGCTTGACCGATCGAACGTACGTCCCCACCTTCTTTTTCTCCCCACCGAACAATGGAGTGTCCTGCGTGTAGTCAGCGACTGCGTCGGGATCATCACGCGTCCGAGTCTCTCCGCGAGAGCCTTCGGCCACGGTACTGCCGGGCGCCAGGTTGACGGGGCGGGGTCGTCGAGCTGCGTGAATCCCAAGTCAGCGTCGTATCCACCCCAGATTGCGGAACGTTCGTTTCGTTGCGCCGCGCCGGTCGTCGTGCTCAGCGGGGAGGTGCTGCTCGTTGTTGGCGGGTTCCGTCCTGGTGTGGGCGCTCCAGTTCTTTCATCGGTGTCAGTTAGGCCATGGTATCGACCTCGCGGGCGAGCGTTTGGAGTGAGGAGGCGATCTCCACGGGGTAGGAGGCTGGATCCACCAGCCGTTGCACACCCACGGGAAGCGCGGCGAGCTGAGCGGCGGCGTGGCGTCGGTGTGCCGACAGCGATGGAGCTGGTCCCACTCGTTGCCCCCCGCGCATGACCGGCTCCAACAGCGCCGTTCCGGCTGGCGGAGGCGCGTCGATCAGCGTCACGACATCCCCAGCCAGACATCCATTCTTGTCGTACCGGCGAAAGACTTGTTTCCGCCCTGGCCAGGTCGCTTTTCCTTCGGATCGTTTCCGACAGGGCCGTCCCTCGTACTCCTGGAGCTTGTAGGCACAGTCGAGCGAGGGGGCATCGGCCGAAGTGGTCATGGCGGTGCCCACCGCAAAACTATCGATCGGGGCGCCGCTGTTGATCAAGGCGAGGATACGGTGCTCGTCGAGATTGCCGCTGGCGAGAATGTGGGCCTGGGGGAGTCCGCCTTCGTCGAGGATGCGGCGCACCCGTCGCGCATGTTCGGCAAGGTCCCCGCTGTCCAGCCGCACGCCCTTGATAGTATGACCGCGGGGCTTGAGCGATGCCGCCAGCGTGACGACCGTCTGTGCAGCCGCTTCGGTGTCATAGGTGTCGAGCAGGAGGACTGCGTGTTCCGATTGGGCCTCGGCGAAATGTGTGAAGGCGTCGAGTTCGTGGCGATGGGCCTGCACATAGGAGTGGGCCATGGTGCCGTACATCGGGATGCCGAACCGTTGGGCCGCGAGCACCGTAGACGTTCCGGAAAATCCGGCGAGGTAACTGGCGCGTGCCGCGAGTAGCCCGGCTTCGGCCCCGTGTGCGCGCCGGAGCCCGAAATCGATCAGGGGCCTGCGCCCCGCGATCAGCACGGATCGGGCGGCTTTCGAGGCGATCATCGTCTGGAAGTTCACCAGATTCATCACGCGGGTTTCGATCAGCTGTGCTTGCGGAAGCGGGGCCGTGACACGAAGCAGGGGTTCGTGCGGGAAGCACAGCGTCCCTTCCGGCATGGCGTCGAGGTCGCCCGTGAAGCGAAGCGTGGCCGCATAGTCGAGGAACGCTGGCCTAAAGCGGCCGGTGTGTGCCAACCAGTCGAGTTCCTCCTGGGTTAGGTGAAGGGTTTCCAGAAACTCCACCACCTGCTCGAGTCCCGCCACCATGAGAAATCCTCGCTGCGGCGGCAGTCGGCGGACGAACAATTCGAAAACCGCGGTGCCCACCAGACCTTCTTCGAGATAGGCCTGAGCCATCGTGAGTTCGTAGAGGTCGGTCAGGAGCACGCTACACCCGGTGGTCATGGGCTGAGGTCCTCGAGCTGGATGGGTGTGACGCCGAGCTGGATCATCGCTTCCTCCGCGGCGCGCCCGTCGCCGGCCGCGAGGTCAACGGCGCGACAGGCATCCCGCAACAGCACGACCGAATATCCCCGCGAGAACGCGTCTCGCACCGTCTGGAGGACACAATAGTCGGTTGCCAGTCCACCCACGAACAATCGCCTGGCTCCAACCGCGCGGAGTTGCGTGTCCAGCCGGGTGTCCTGGAAGCCGGAATAGGCATCCGGGCTCCTGCGCGTGGCTTTGTGGACGATCACCACGGATGACGGAATCGCGAGCGACTCCGGGGCGTCTGCCCCCTTCGTGCCCGCCACGCAGTGCACGGGCCATGGTCCGCCGAACGGGCGGAAGGAGCAATGGTCGCGGGGATGCCAGTCGCGAGTCGCAAAAACGGGGGCCGGAACCGCCAGGAAACGTGCGAGATACCGGCGGACAACGGGGAGAATCTCATCGCTTCGTGGAACGGCGAGGGCGCCGCCCGGGAGAAAATCGTTCTGCAGGTCGATCACCAGCAGCGCGTCCCCCGGTTGGATCGTCACTTTGGACATGCGGCAGCCGTATCCCCTCAGGCCCGTGACTACCCGGGGGCGTCCTGCCGGCCCTGCCTGGAACGCCTCTCGGTTGGTCTAACTCTTCTTCGTCGTATGGGCCACGAAGGAGGTGAAGAGCTGTTCCATTTTGGTGCTCCCGCAATGCGGGCACGTCGCCTTCTGTGCCTCATGCTCGCGCAGGGTCATGGCGATCAACGACTCTTTCCCGCATTCCAGGCATTTGTAGTCATACATCGGCATCGCGGGGTGACTCCTTCCTACAGATGCAGGCGTGATGGACGTGTGGTGCCCTCCGTCGCCGTATCGGGCTGGGCCTGGGCGACCGGTCCCTCCATCTCGGGCGGTTGGTTCCAGGCGGCGACTAACTGAGCCATTTCCTCAAGCCGGAGAGCCACCCGCGCATAGACGGTTTGGTCGGGGAATAGACCGTCCGCACCCCGCTCACCCGCGGCGCATCCGGTCAGCAGTTCGATGGCTTCTTCGATCGTGGTGACGCCGAAAACCGAAAACCGTCCGGCTTGGACGGCTTCGACGACGTCCCGCCTGAGCGCCAAGTGTTTCATGTTGCGCGCGGGAATGATGACGCCTTGCTTCCCCGTGAGCCCGCGGCGCAGGCAGGTCTCGAAGAATCCTTCGATCTTTTCGTTCACCCCGCCGATGGGTTGCATGTCGCCGAGCTGATTGATGGACCCCGTGATGGCCAGATCCTGGCGGACCGGTATGTTGGCCAAACTCGAGACAATCGCAATCGCTTCGGCCGCCGCCGCGCTGTCGCCTTCGACCTCCGAATAGGTCTGTTCAAAGGTGAGCGTGGTGCTGAGGGCGAACGGATGCCCCCCTGCAAAGGTGCCGGCCAGAAATCCGGCCAATGTCATGACCCCTTTGCTGTGGATATGTCCGGCGAGTTCCGATTCCCGCTGGATGTCGATGACACCCCTTGTTCCGACGAAGGTCCGCGCCGTGATTCGGCACGGGCGGCCGAAGGCATAGTCCCCGAGCACATGGACCGAGAGGCCATTGACTTGGCCGACGACGCTCCCGTCCACGTCGACCAGCAGCGTGCCTTCGCGGATTTCGTCCTGGACCCATTGTTCCGCCAGATTGGACCGCCGCCGCTTGTGTGCGACCGCAGACTCGACGTCGGCGCGCGTGACGATCAGGTGCTCGGCGCGGCGAGCCCAGAACGCGGCCTCGCGCACGAGATCCCCGACCAGGCTGAAGCGGAGAGAGAGCCGGTCGTGCCGCTCGGCCAGACGAAACGCTTCACGCAGAATTTCCGCCACGGCGTCGCTTCCGAACGGCGGGAGATGTTCGTCGCGGCACATGCGGGCGATGAACCGGGCGTATTGGCGGTTCTGTCTGGTGTCGTGCGCCAGGTCCACGTCGAAATCCGCTTTGACCTTGAAGATCTTGTGAAAATCCTCCTCGTGGGCTTGGAGGAGGTGATACAGGAGGGGCGGGCCCACGAGGAGGACCTTGATCTCCACGGGAATGGGTTGCGGTTTGAGACCGATCGTCGAGAATCCGAAAAACTCCCCCGCGTCCTCGATCTTCACTTCGGAAGTCTTCAGGGCTCGTTTCAGGGCGTCCCAGGAAAAAGGTTGCCGGAGCAGATCCAGCGCATTGAGGATGAGATAGCCGCCGCTGGCCAGCAGCATCGCCCCGGGCTTGATCTGGGTGAAGTCGGTATACATCACGCCGAGATGGGCCTTGCGTTCGATCTTGCCGATGAGGTTGGCGTAGGTCGGATGGGTTTCATCGACGACCGGCGCGCCCCCATCAGGGTGGTGTTCGACGAGCAGATTGACCTGATAGCGCGTCAAATCGGGCTTGGCGGAGCCGTCCAATCCCATCGCGGCGAGGGCGGATTTCTCCCGCGGCAAGAAGTCCTTGTAGTGCGCGACGATATCGGCATGGAGTCGATCCAGGTACGCGCAGACGTCGGTTTGTCCGGCATAAGGCTTCTGCAGCGCCTGGAAACGGCTGTCGAGGACACCGGCGACGACCTGCCGATCGAGTTCCAGGTGGCGCCGTTCCGTCTCATGATCCAGCGCGTGCATCCGGACCTGAAATTTCCGGATCTCCCCCTCCAGTTCCTTCCGGTGGGCGGTGATCGCCTCATGTTCTTCCACGGAGAGGGCCTCCATTTCCTCTTCGGTCATCCGGCGGCCCTCCCGCTGAGGAACGAGCCCAAACCCCATGGGCAGCTCTTCGAAGTCGAATCCGTGTTCGCGCCCGAATTCATGGAGTTCGCGGAACAGGGCCTTCTTCTGCGCCTCCGCCTCCTCCACAATTTTGGCGTGGGCGTCCAAATACGGCTTGCTTTCAAAGAGCGTCGGGATCTCCCGACGTAGTCCTTGGATGAAGGCGGCGAGGGCGTCCTGGAAGTCCCGGCCCGTGCCGGCCGGAAAGGACAACCGCAGGGGTTGGGAAGGGTCGTGGAAGTTATTGACGTAACACCAGTCCGGCGGGGCCGGTGCCGCCAAGGCCAGGCGCCGCACCATCCGGCGGACCAAGGAGGCCTTCCCCGTTCCGACAGCCCCCGACACATAGATGTTAAACCCCGGGGTTTTCATGTGAAGGCCGAAATCCAGGGCCTCCACGGCGCGCTCTTGCCCGATCGTGTCGACCAGTGGCTCCACCTCGCGCGTATCCGTGAATCCCAATTGGACCGGATCGATCTCCGGGGCCAGCGCGCTGGCAGGGAGTGTGTATTTGTTGATGGCTTCCATGGCAGGTCAGTCCACCGGTGAGAGGCGGTTGACGGTGGTCGCTTGCAGGCCTTTGCCGCCTTGCTCCACGTTGAACGACACTTCGGTGCCGTCCTCCAGATCTTCGAACGTCAGGCCGTGCAGCGCGTGTTTGTGAAAGTACACTTCCCCTCCGCCTTCGGGCAGAATGAACCCGTACCCTTTCTTGGCGAACACCTTGCTGATGACGCCTCGCAGCGGCGGGACCGGTTTGGTCCTCACGACCTTGTTGGCTCGCTTGTCGCGCACTTTAGCCACCTCCGTGGACATGGCCTGGAAGGCCGCGCGCAGGGCTTCTTCGAAGGTCTTCTCTTCTTTGCGGGCGGTCAGCACGCGGCGGCGCGGGAAGGTGACCACGACGACGGCTTCCGCCACATTGGCCAGTTTCTTGTGATGGCGGTTCTTGGTCAACGTGACACGCGCATGGGTCATGTCCGGATGGAGTCGCTGCAAGTCCCCCACGCGCTGTTCGATTTCTCTTTTCCAGCGCGGCGTCATTGCCACATTACGACTTTGCATTTCGAGGTCCATAACTCCTCCTTCCCGTTCGGGGTCTACCCATGAATCAGCAAACCGTGTGCCTTGAGTCATCTGCGCGGGCGGGACGGGGATGAGGGCCGGCCGGCAGCTCCGGTGGGCCGTTGGCGGCTTGGGGAAGGGGCGCGGGCAGGGCGCTTGCCCTGTGGGCTGGCGCATTTCTCTACAGCCTCCTCACTCTCCGGTGAAGCCCATTGCGCCAGTCTGCGAGGGGCGGCGCCGAATGGGAGCCAAAATGGCCCTCGGCATCGGGAACGTCACTTGCGTACTGGAAAATCGATGCCGACGCTGACCAGACGCCAACTCACGGACTATCTCACCCGCCAATTCGGGACCGGCCTCTCGTTGGTCTCCTATGGTCGGATCGGACAGGAGTCGTCTGAATCCGATCTGAAAGGGTTCGGGTACGGGAAGCCGATTCGCGTCATCTGTCGTGTGAAAGGGCGGCTGCGGAAATGGGTGCTCGAAACGATGAGCCCGGGTCCGTTTGGGCATGAACACCCCGCCGACCGGGCGCAAGCGATGTTGTGGGATTTCGATTCGTATGGGCGGTTACCCCGGCATGTGAAGGCGGTGGATGTCGGGGCTTTTGCGGAGGATGGCTCGCTGTTCTCGGTGGCGCCAGCGAGAGAATTCTTCGTCTTGACCGAATGGTCGAACGGAACCAGCTACCACGTCGATTTCGAACGGCTCATGAACACGGGACGGTTGCTCACCCTCGACCGTCGGCGCGCGGAGGCTCTGGCACAATACGTGGCGGACATCCACCGTCGGCGAGGTCACGATCCGGCCCTGTACCGACGTCGGATTCGGGAACTGATCGGCCATGGGGAGTGCATCATGGGGTTGACGGACAGTTACCCGGATCAGTTTGCATTCATTGATCAGGCCTTGCTGCGCGACATCGAGGAGGCCTGCAACCGCTGGCGCTGGAAGCTGCGGGGCTGGGGAGATCGGCTCTGCCAGGTGCACGGCGACTTTCACCCCTGGAACGTGCTGTTCCAGACCGGCACGCGGTTTCGCGTCTTGGATCGTTCTCGTGGGGAATGGGGGGAGGCGGCGGATGACGTCACGGCGATGACGATCAACTACCTATTTTTCTCTCTCCGGCGATGGGGGCGGCTCCAGGGGCCGTTCGAGATCCTGTTCCGCCGGTTCTGGGAGGTCTATTTGGAGCGGAGCGGGGATGACCGTGTGCTCCAAACCACGGCCCCGTTCTTCGCGTTCCGGGGACTGGTCCTTGCCAGCCCTCTGTGGTATCCCAACTTGACGGTCGACGTGCGGCGAACAATCTTTCGGTTCGTGCAGAGTGTGCTGTCAGACACGTGGTTCGATCCGGCGAACGTGAACCGCTATTGTCGGGGATGACGGCGCGGGTGGACTGGGGGTGAACCAGCCCTCTATCAGCCGCAGCCTTGCTCCCATCCTCCGGACGCCTGGGTCCGTTACCGAATGATCAGGACGGGGCACCGGCTTTGGTGGAGGGCTGCATGCGACACGCTGCCCAACATGAGCCGTGTCATACCGGTTCGGCCACGGGTGCCCAACACGAGGAGATCGGGGCGCAGTTTCTCAACCTCTTCGGCAATCGCGGCGGTAGGTGTCCCTAGCAGGACTTTGGGAACGGCTCGGTAGCCCAGCTCGCTCACCTGCTTTGCCACTTGCTCGATAAATTCCTGCCCATGCTCTTTGACCCGCTGTTCCATCTCGGCGCTGACGGCCGCCCCGGCCGGCCATGGTGGAGGCGTGAAGGAGAGGACTGTCACGCAGACGATTTCGGGGAATACGCGGAAGGGCTGGAGGGCGAGGAACGCCCGAAGGTGCCGGGCGTCCTCCCCGCCTTCCACCGCGACCAGAAGGGTGTGACAGGTTCGCAGCGGCTGGTTCACGACCAAGACCGAGCAGGGCGCATGCGTCATGACCCGATGGGACACGCTGCCGAGCACGAGTTCCTTGGTCGCGCTGACCCCCCGCGCGCCCATGATGATCAGGTCACGATGGGTGTCACGGGCGTGTGTCACGATGACGTCGGACGGTTTGCCGACCTCAAGGAGTGCCCGACAGGGCCCGGCATTGAGCGGAAGACTGGCCTGCATTTGGCGGAGCACACGACCGCCTTCTTCTTCCATCGCCTGTTTCATGCTCTGAAACAGTTGGTCGGACACCTCTGGCATCATCATCGGATAGGCGGGGACCGGCACATCCAAGACATGAATGAGCGCCACATCGTCGGCTCGGCGAAAATGCCCGAGGGCATGAACTGCCTGATGCGACGGCGAAGAACCGTCTACAGCCAGCAGGATGCGCATACCGAGACTCCCTTCCTTCCGTACTCCACGGGTCGTCTCCCCCTAGACCTGGATGGCTCTCCTCAGTGACAATCGGTCGGGCAGAACAAGACGACGTACACGATCACTGCCATACCGAGTATGAGTGCACCGACCAGCCACCAGCGTGCCGAGGTCATCTGTCGCCCTCGTGAAGCCATAATCCCTAGCCGACGGGACGCTCTGCCGATCGCCCCAGACGCGATCGGCAGCGAGACCCGCACATCTGAAATTGGAGCAAGAGGGGTGCCATCTCATTAGGGAGGCGATGCGTGGGGCCAGCCGGAATTTTCCGCGTCGGAAAGCGAGTCGGTTCACCCGCTGTCGCGTTCCGCTACAGTTCGCAACAGTGTGTCTGTAGCAGGACACCCCCCAAGGGTTGCGTCGTTCGCCAGGGCGACGGCGTTTGTGGTGTGCTCGCGGGTGGATGGCGGGTGAACCGGTGGCATTCCGCTTGCTCCTTCCTACAAAGTGGAAAGGGACCTCATGCCGGAACGCCCATTTGAGAGGATCTTGGTGCCGGTCGATTTCTCGCCCTGTTCCGAGGCGGCCCTCGCACTGGCGCTCAGGCTGGCCCGACCCTACGAGGCAGAGGTGTTATTGGCCCATGTGATCGACACCAATGCGTTGGACATGCTGAATCGATCGGGACTGGCCGCCCCTTCCGAAGAAAAGGGACAGCTCAGGCGGTTGCGGCATCAGGCCCGGCTCAATGCCCGACGGCTGTTGGAACGAGACGACATGGTCGGGGTGAGGGTGCGGCGTGTGCTTGCAGAGGGGGTGCCATTTGTCGAAATCGCCAAGTTGGCGCGGAGCGAACGCGTGGGTTTGGTCGTGATGGGGAGCTATGGAGGTGCCGTCGGCAGCGTCGATAAGATCTTCTTCGGCAGCACCGCCGAAAAGGTGGTACGGACCGCCGGATGTCCCGTGTTGACGGTGCCATTGCCGGCGCGTCCGGGTTTTCGCGCAACCAAATCTGAAACCAAGGAGCGATCATGAAGGACGTGAGGCGGGAAGGATGGGCTTGGTGGGTGGGGGTCGGCGTCATGGTCTCGGTTGGGCTGGGGGGCGCGGTGTCGCTCGATGCGCAGACGGAACAGGTTATGGAGGTTGTCATCAAGGACAACACCTTTGTCACCAAACAGATGCCCCTTTCCCTCAATGTCCCGATCCGCATCCAGATCAAGAACGAGGACAAGATTCGTCATGATTTCGGATCCACCATTTTTCAGGACACGCCGACGCAGATCGAACATGCCGGGGTGGTGGCATACGGGCAAAACGTCGGGGGCGTCTTTCTCGACGGGGGGAAGAGCGCCAAGATTCAGTTCACCCTCCATCGGCCGGGGCAGTTCGAGTTCAAGTGCTCGATTCACCCCACTATGAAGGGGGAGATTCTGCTGATGTCGGTAGGCGCGGTATGAAGTCGGTGCGTCTCGGGAGCGCAACGGGGAGGGAGGGGTGATGACGGAAGCCACGGCAACGAATGCGGGGACAGCCCACACGATCCTGCTGGCCTCCGATGGCTCCCAGTCGGCCCGTCCGGCGGAAGGGGTGGCGGCTGCGCTGGCGACGGCCTTGCGAGCCAAGGTGGCGCTGGTGTCGGTATTGGAGTTTGAACCCTGGCGGGATCTCGACTACCAGGTCAATCAACTGTACCTGGACGACCGGCGTCGCGAGATTCGGGGGCAGTTGCAGGAAACCGCGCAGCGGTTGCAAGCTCAGGGTGTGACGGTGGAGACGCACAATCCGGTCGGCTTGCCCAGCCAGGAGATCCTCGCGCTGGCGTCTTCCCTGCGGAGCGACCTCGTCGTGGTCGGGACGCATGGGCGGGCGGGGTTGGATCATGTGTTGATCGGCAGCACCGCCGAACGGGTCGTCCGGGGCGCTCCGTGCCCGGTGGTGACAGTCCATTCGGCCATCGGTGCCGAATCGCGAGTCGGCTGGACCTTCGATACCATGCTGGTGCCGCTCGATTTGAGTGACTGTTCGCGAGAGGTGCTGGCGTATGCGCTGCACCTGGCGGAGCGACTGGGCAGTGCGCTGACGCTGCTCCATGTGGTCGAACCGGTGGGCTATGGGTTGGATTTCACCCTGACCCACGCCATGACGGGTGCTGCGCTCCGGCAGGAAGTCGACCGGGCCATGGACGAGCGGCTCGCCGAGTGCCGAAGGCGGGGTGTGCGCGCCGAGTCTCTGGTTGTTCCTGGTGTGCCCGCCGATACGATCCAGCGTCTTGCGGAAGGGCGGGGCACCCGGGCCATCGTGATGGGAACGCACGGCCGGCGCGGGTGGTCGCATGTTCGCTTCGGCAGCACGGCGGAGTCCGTGGTGCGGCACGCCCGATGCCCGGTCTTTACCGTGCGCAACAGGACGAGGGCGGACGAGGGGGCGGCAGTCTCGTCCCCAGCCGGCGAGTCGGCATTGCGCCGGGCGTCCACATGAGGAGGAGCGGCTTGGGTGAGGCGCGTGGGGGGATATGAAACTGTCGAGTGAGCTGACGGCCGGGTTGTGGCACTCGATGCCCGATTCCTTGGCCGCTCTGGCGGAGCGGCTCAAGGCTCTTTCTCTGGAACCGATGTTTGCCGGGCAACGGCAGGTTGGGCTTGCTCGGGCGTTACGCCTGTATATGGAACAGGAGGGGGGGGGCCCTCTTGCGCCGCTCCCCCAGGAAGTCGAGTTGGCCGAATGGTATCTCTGTGCGGACTTCTTTCCGGAAAACGGTCAATTGTCGTTGGTGGAACAGCTTCGGGACGTGGTCACTGAACATATCGGAGACGAAGAACGTCGTTGGCTGGACCCCGTCCGGCATTCGTCGATGGACCTCCTCGAGATCGTCAAGGAGGAAGCGACGGATCATCGTCTGGCCGTCAGCCTTCGGTCCTTGGGGGACGGGCGGCGATATGTGGTGGAGGGGGACGACAATCTACGGCAGGTCCCGGTGGGATCGGTGATGCTCACGCGGTTGATTGCCGACCCGAATGCTCGGCAGGAGGCGACGCATGTGATTGCGGGCTGCGGGGTGATGCTTTCCTCCCAAGACGGCAGGCAGGTGTACGAGCGGGCACAGGAGGCGCAACGCGCGCTCGAACTGCAGTCCGGCTCGTTCAGCTCGGGCGAGTGGGGATCATTTACGAAGCAGTACGGCCACCTGTTGCTCTGGGTCTTTGCGCAGGCCCGAGTGGATGCGTTGATCGACGCGGTGGGCGGCATCCGGTACGTTGCGCCCGGGGGAGGGCCGTTTCTGTATGCCCTCGCATTGTATGAGCACCATGGCCTGGCCTCCATCCGGGAAGGGATGAAGGAGTTGACCGGCTTCGATCCCGAGGTGACGGGAGAATCGGGCGGAGGCGTGGATGAGACAGGGCCATGGGTCTGGGTGTTTCGGACACCGGCGTTGATGGCTCGTGTGACGCTGACGTCCCATCAATTGTTCGTAGAGTGTGATTCGCCCGAGCGCCTCGAGGACATCAAGCATCGTCTGGCCGCCACGTTTGGCTATGCGTTGCGGTTCCGCAAGGATGCGGAGGTCCCGCCGGTTCGACGGATCAATGAAGAGGAGCTGGCGAAGGCCGATCCCTATACGGTACAGGTGACGACCGAGGAGGAACAGGTCTTGTTACGCGATTTCCTGGAGGCTGTCTACCAGGATTGGGCCGATACGGCGTCCCCCGCGCTCGGTGGCCAGACCCCACGCCATGCCGCGTCGAGTCCGGCGCTTCGCGACCGGGTGCGGGCGCTCATCCAGGATGTGGAGCGGGGCGATCCCGCGCGACGCCGCACAGGGCGCCCGGGGTATGACTATGATCGGCTGCGCGCGCGCATTGGGTTACCGGAGGAGGCGGCATGAGTCGAGCGGGCGCGTTGATTCAGAAGGCCATCGCTGAGTGGCAGGCTGCCGAGGGTGTTGTCCAGGCGCAAGGCCATGTCCTGCGGTGTGCACTGGCCGTTCAGGAGGCGCTCGGGTATGTGCCGCGGGAGGCCGTGGGGGAAATCGCCCGGGCGCTGTCGGTCACGGAGGCCGAGGTTGCCGGGACGCTGTCCTTTTATCCCGATTTACGCGGGCGGCCGACCGGGCGGCATGTGGTGCGGGTGTGTCGCGGAGAATCCTGTATCGCTAATCATGCTGCCCGCGTGGTGCAGGCGCTGACAGACGCGCTGCAGGTGGACCTGGGGGATACCACCCCCGGCGGACGGTTCACGCTTGAAGGGGTGTATTGCGTCGGCAACTGCGCGGTCTCGCCGACCGTCATGGTGGGGGAACGAGTCTATGGGCGGGTGACGCCGGACGACATTCCCTACCTCCTCGAAAAATATCGATAGGTCCGAAGGACAAGTGATGACACAGCTGTACGTGGCCGACGACACCTCGGCGCAAGCCGCCGGGGCCGATGCATTGGTCAATGCGTGGGCCAACCGGGCTGACCTGCGTATCGTCCGTACGTCTTCCCGCGGCGCGTTCTTTTTGGAGCCGCTGGTTGAACGGGAGACGCCTGATGGGCGTGTCGCGTGGTTCAATGTGACACCAGACGATCTGCCGCGCATTGTGGCCGGCGAGGGTGCGACCCCGATATCGGCGGTGCCGTTTCTGGCGGGTCAGCGCCGAGCCACCTTCGAGCAGTTCGGTCGAAGCCGACCGTTATCCTTGGACGACTATGCCGCTTGTGGCGGGTGGGCCGGCCTCAACCGGGCTCGCAATCTGGCACCTGCGGCCATCATTGCGGAGCTGCGCGAGTCTCGGTTGCGCGGTCGCGGAGGCGCCGCCTTCCCCGTATGGCAAAAGTGGGAGGCCGCGCGCACGACCGACTCCACGGTGAAGTATGTAGTTGCCAATGCCGACGAAGGCGATGCCGGAACTTACTGCGACCGCATGATTATGGAAGGGGAGCCGTTCCGGCTCCTCGAAGGGATGTTGATCGGCGCGTTGGCGATCGGGGCGACCGAGGGCTATGTCTATTGTCGCTACGAGTATCCGGCTGCGGCGCGGCGCATGGCCGAGGCGGTGGCGTTGGCCCAGGCGGCGGGGGTGCTGCAAGTGAACGGGCGTCCGTTTCCGGTGCATGTTGCGCGCGGGGCGGGCTCGTATGTCTGCGGCGAAGAAACGGCTTTGCTCGCGTCCTTGGAGGGGCGTCGCGGAGACGTGCAGGCCAAGCCTCCGTATCCGGCGGTCTCGGGGTTGTATCGGCGCCCGACGTTGGTGAGCAACGTGCTGACGTTTGCGACAGTGGCGATCATCCTGGCGCGCGGCGGGGCGTGGCATGCGTCGCTCGGGACCGAAGCATCGCGCGGGACGGTGGTGCTGCAGGTAGGCGGGCGTGTGAAGCAGCCGGGGCTGGTCGAGATCCCCTTCGGCTCTACGTTGCGCGAGGTGCTGGATCGGTTCGGGGGAGGGATGATGTCGGGATCCCGATTGAAGGCCGTGCAGGTAGGGGGACCCTTGGGGAGCCTCTTCCCCGAGCCGGATCTGGACGTGCCGCTCTGCTACGACGCCTTCGCGCAACGCGGGGCGATCCTCGGGCATGGCGGCATCGTGGTCTACGATCAGGACACCGACATGGTCGAGCTGGCCCGGCACTTCATGGCCTTTACCGCTGATGAGTCGTGCGGCAAGTGCACACCCTGCCGGATCGGCTCAGTGCGGGGGCGGGAGCTCTTAGAACGGGTTCAACAAGGGCGGGGTACCGAGGCGGATCTCACCTTGCTGCGGGAACTCGGCGCCACCATGCAAGCGGCAAGCTTGTGCGCGTTGGGCGGCCGCGCTCCGTATCCGGTGCTGACGGCGCTCGAACATTTTCCGACGGAATTCACCTCTCGACTCGTCCCAGCGCAATGACGACCACCGTGACCTGTTTCCTCAACGGGCAGTGTGTGCAGGCGGAAGCCGGGGAGACCGTGTATCAGGCGGCCCGGCGCGTGGGCCTGCGCATTCCCAGTCTGTGCGCTTCCCCGCACTTGGCGGGATTTGGGTCTTGCCGCCTCTGTGTCTGCGAAGTGGAGGGGCAGCACGGGATGCCGGCGTCTTGCACGACGCCCGTCCGCGAAGGGATGGTGGTCCACACGGACAGTGACCGGCTGCGGACGGTACGGCGACACATTGTGGAACTCTACCTGTCGGAAGGAACGGCCTTGGCCGATGCACCGGTGGCCCTCCAAGATCTGGCCCGTGAATTCGGGGTGACCGAGCTCCGCTACCCCGTGCATGCCCGGCGCGAATCGGTGCGGGATGCCTCGAATCCGTTTTTTACCTTCAACAACCTGTTGTGCATCTCCTGCGCGCGCTGTGTTCGAGCCTGCCACGACATTCAGGGCACCGATGCCTTGACGATGATCGGGCGTGGATTCGCCCTGCGGCCGACGGCTGGGGACGGAGGGGGGTTCGACGCGTCGAATTGCGTGTCATGCGGCGCGTGTGTGAAGGAATGCCCCACCGGCGCGTTGGCCGAGAACACGGTGGCCGCCGCGGGTCCACCCACCGCCTGGACGCGGACCACCTGTGCCTATTGCGGCGTGGGGTGCGGGTTCGAGGCCGGTACACGGGATGGTCGCGTGGTGACCATGGTGCCCGCCGACGATGCCCCCTCCAATCTCGGGCATGCCTGCATGAAGGGCCGGTTCGGCTGGACCTATCTGTATGCGGAGGACCGTCTCCGCCTGCCGCGGCTTCGGGACGGCGGGCGCTGGCGCGACATCTCCTGGGAGGAGGCTCTCGATCGCATCGCCGCGGAATTTGGGCGGATCAAGGCGGCCTGGGGCGGCGATGCCGTGGCGACCATTTCTTCCAGCCGAGGTTCCAACGAGGAGAATTACCTGTTCGCGAAATTCATGCGCTGTGTCATCGGGACCAACCACATCGACAACTGCGCGCGGGTGTGTCACAGCGCGACCGTGACCGGAATGATGGAAACGTTGGGGGCCTCGGCAGCGACGAATTCCTTGGAGGATCTCGACGCGGCGGCGCTGATCATGGTGGTCGGAGCCAATCCGACGGAGTCGCACCCGGTGGTCGGCGCGCGAGTGAAGGCGCGGTTGCGCCAGGGTGTGCCGCTCATCGTGATTGACCCACGCCGGACCGAAATGGCACGGCTGGCGTCGCTGCACCTTCCGCTCAGGCCGGGGACCAACGTGGCCCTGCTGAACGGAATGGGACGCGTGATCGTCGAGGAAGGGTTGGTCGACGCGGCCTACATCGAGAGGCGGACGGAGGGATTCGAGGAGTGGCGGCGGACGGTGCTCGATACGCCGCTGGAGGAGACGTCGCGGATCACGGGGGTGCCGGTCGGTTCGATCCAATCGGCGGCGCGGCGCTATGCGACCAGCGGGGCGTCGCTCTGCCTGCACGGGCTGGGGATGACCGAACATCGCTGGGGGAGCCATGGCGTCATGGCGCTGGTCAATCTGGCGCTTGCGACTGGTCAGATTGGTCGGCCGGGGACCGGGATCAATCCGCTCCGCGGCCAAAACAACGTGCAGGGCGCGTCCGACATGGGATGTCTGCCGACCTCATTTGCCGGGTATCAGCCGTTTACCGATCCGATCTTGGCGGATCGCCATCTGGCGGTGACGGGCCGTCCCCTTCCGACGGTGCGCGGGATGAAGACCCCGGAAATGTGGGAGGCCGCGTTGGCCTGCCGGCTCAAAGGGCTCTGGATTGTCGGGTATGACGTCGCCCAAACCGACCCGAATTTGAAGCTGGTTCGGCAGGCCCTCGGCCGACTGGAGTTTCTGGTTGTCCAGGATCTCTTCATGAGTGAAACGGCCAAGCTCGCGCATCTCGTGATCCCAGGGGCAGCCTTTCTGGAGAAGGACGGGACGTTCACCAATCTGGAGCGCCGGATCCAGCGGATTCGAAAGGTCGTGGACCCCCCGCCGGGTGTGCTGCCGGATTGGCAGGTCGTGTGCGAAGTGGCGCGGCGGATGGGCTATCCCATGACCTATGCCCACCCGTCGGAGATCATGGACGAAGTGGCGCAGCTGACGCCGTCGATGGCCGGTGTGTCCTACCCGCGGCTGGAACGGCCGGATGGCTTGCAGTGGCCCGTGCCGACCAGGGCTCATCCCGGCACGCCCCTCATGCATGCCGAGCGTTTTCCCAAGGGGCGGGCGACGTTCGTCGCGGTCGAATATTTGCCGCCGGGCGAATCGCCGGATGCCACCTATCCGTTCCTCCTCATCACCGGGCGCATCCTGCAGCACTATGGATGTGGGGCGCAGAGCCGCCGGACCGCGATTCTCGATCTGGTCGATGCCGATGTGCTCGAGATGCACCCGGAGGATGCGGCGCGACTGCATATCGACGACGGTGAGGTGGTGCGCCTCGTCAGCGCGCGGGGTGATGCCTATGTGCCCGTGAGCGTCAGCCCGCGTGTGCAACCCGGCGAATTGTTCACGAGTTTCCATTTTCCGGTCACCGATGTGAACACGCTCTTGTCGTCCAGCGCCGACGAAACTTCCAAATGTCCGGAGTACAAGGTCTCGGCGGTACGCGTGGAACGCTTGTCGGATGCCGAGGCGGCCGCCCATGCGGGTGATCCCCGTCGGCATCGGTTGATCGTCTGACCCATGGCCCCTTCGGATCCTTCCGGTCCCTTTGCCGACGCCTACGCCCCGCCGCAAATCGCGGAACGGGTCCGGGCGCTTGGGGTCAGCAAGGCCCATGCACCGGCGGGGCGGACCTTTGCGCTCGCCGTGCTGGCGGGGGCGTTCATCGCGCTTGGCGCCGTGTTCTACACGGTCACCGTCACCAGCGCGGCCGAGGGACCGGCCATGGCCTTCGGCCTGGCGCGGCTGGTCGGGGGGATCGCCTTCAGTCTCGGGCTCATTTTGGTCGTGATCGGTGGCGCGGAGCTGTTTACGGGCAACAATCTATTGGCCATGGCATGGGCCGCGCGGTGCGTGTCCACCCGCGAGGTGGTCGAACAATGGGCGGTGGTTTACGCCGGGAATCTTGTGGGTGCGCTGGGCACGGCTCTCCTGGTGTTGGGGGCGGGGACCGCCGAGGTGGGGCAGGGGCTCGTCGGTGAAACGGCGGTGCGGATCGCACGGGGCAAAGTTGGGCTGGGCCTGCTCGACGCGTTTGCGCGCGGCATCCTCTGCAACGTGCTGGTGTGCCTGGCCGTCTGGCTCTGCATGGGAGCCCGTAGCGTGACGGACAAGATTGTCGCCGTGGTGTTTCCCATCAGCGCTTTCGTGGCCTGTGGGTTTGAACATTCGATTGCAAACATGTACTTTCTGCCGGTCGGGTGGGCGCTGACGCTGGGGCAACCGGCTGCGATCGACGTTGGCACGATTGCGGTAAACCTCGCCGTGGTGACCCTCGGGAACATCGTGGGCGGCACGCTCCTCGTCGCCCTGGTGTATTGGTTCATCTACTTGCGGCAGGATCAGTCGCCTCCATGACAGCGGATCGCCTGCGGGCCCTCATGCGTACCGCGCGGACCAGGGGAAGAGGATGATCTACACGATCACGCTCAATCCGGCTTTGGACCGGTATATCGAAGTCGAGGACCTGGTCGTCGACGACGCCAATCGGATCACCTCGGAACGGCTGTATGCGGGCGGCAAGGGGATCGATGTCTCGCGCGCGATTCAGCATCTGGGCGGAGAGACGATGGCGCTTGGGTTCAATGGCGGCCACAGCGGGGAACAACTGCTCGCGTTGCTGAAGCAGGAGGGAGTCACGACCTACTTTACGGCGATTGCGGGGGAGACCCGGCAGAACGTGCTCATCAATCCCCGGCGGCGACGGCGGCAGACGATGTTGAATGCCGCGGGCCCGGTGGTGTCGACGCAGGAATGGAAGGCGTTTCTCACCCACCTGAAACTGTTGGATCTGCGCGGGGCGTTCGTGGTGGCCAGTGGCAGCTTGCCGCAAGGGGTGCCGGCCGATGCCTACGCACAGATCGTCCACCTGGGGCGAGCCCGTGGCGCCAAGGTGATTGTCGATGCGGACGGTCCGGCTCTGCGCGCGGCCATCAAAGCGAAACCGTTCGCCATCAAGCCGAATGTCAATGAATTGCGGCGCTTGGTCGGCCGTGTGCTGAACGACGAGGGGGAATTGCTGCGGGCGGCCGCCGCTCTGAATCGTGACGGCATCGACGTGGTGCTGGTCTCGCGGGGGCCCGAAGGGGTGCTGTTGGTCAGCCGGAATGAGTGGTATCGCGCTGTTCCGCCGGAAGTGGCGGTGAAGAGCACGGTGGGAGCGGGTGACTCTACGGTCGCCGGGTTTGTGCTGAAATATGCGGCGGGAAGGGCGCTGGACGAGTGCGTCCGGTACGCCACGGCCTGTGGGACGGCCGCGACGCTCGCTCCAGGCAATCAATTGTGTCAGGCCCGTGATGTCCAGCGGCTGGCACCCAACGTTCGTGTGACGGCGCTCGGTCCCAAGCCCCAGCGGGCGCCCAAAGCACGGCGGCGTCAAGGAGACCGATGAATATCGTTGTGGCGGTCGATGGGTCGAAGTACGGAAAGTGGGCGTTGGAGTGGGCGCAACGGCTGCCGCTGCACAAGGTGGAGCGACTGACCGCGCTGCATGTGATCGATCTGAGCGGGCTGACGGCCCCGCTGCTTCCCATGCCGGCACCCGCGTGGGATGCACCCTATCTGAAGAAAGAGGCGGCCCGGCTGGAGGCGCGCGCCGCCACGGTGGTGAAGGAGACGAAGCGCGCATTGGTGGCCAGCCGCGCGAAGGGCCGGGTTCTCGTGGAACATGGCCCGGTCGCGTCGACAATCTTGGCTCACGCCAAGCCATCCGGCACATTGGTGGTGCTCGGCAGCCGCGGCTTGGACGCGTTGGATCGCGTGATGCTGGGGAGCGTGTCCACCAAAGTTGTGCACCACGCCGCCGGACCGGTCCTGGTCGTGAAAGAGCCGCCTCGGCGCCTTCGCCGAATCGTGCTGGCCACGGACGGGTCCCGTGCCTCCGACAAGGCTCTGCGGTTTCTCCTCCATCATGCCAAAGCGCGTTCCGGCGGGGGCGCGGGCATCGAGGTCGCCATTTTGTACGCCATGCCGCTCTTGCGCTACCCGGAGCTGAAGGAGGCCGGCCATGCACTGGTGGACCGCGCGGCGGTCCAGCTGGACGCGGTGGGCTATCGCGTGGAGCCGGTTTTCAAGATCGGGCATCCAGCTGAGGAAATCCTCTCATTCGCCGAACGGAGACAGAGTGATCTGATCGTTACCGGCGCACGAGGCCGGGGAGCCGTGGCCCGTTTTCTTCTCGGGAGTGTGTCCACCAAACTGATCCAGCACAGCCACTGTTCGATCCTCGTCGTCCGGTGAGCCCGCGCTCGCCGTCGGCTGTCGTCGAGGGAGCGGGGTGATGGCCTGGCTCGTCTTTTTCGCCAGCGCTGCGGTGATTGTGGCGGCCGGCGCACGGCTCTCCCGTGAAGGGGACGAGATCGCCGAGCGTTCGGGACTCGGGCGGTTGTGGGTCGGCGTGGTCCTAGTGGCCTCGGCCACGTCGTTGCCCGAAGTTTTCACGACAGCCAGTGCGGCGGTGATGGGCAATCCCGATCTCGCGGCCGGGGATCTCTTCGGCGCGTGCCTCAGCAACATGTTCACCCTTGGGCTCATCGATCTCCTTCATCGGCAGCGGCAGGTCTGGCGGCAGGCGGCCTTCGAGCACACGCTCACGGCCGCGCTGGCTATGGTCCTGGTCGGATTGGCCGGCTGCTTCGTGTTGCTGAAGGTCAATGCCACGCATGCCGGGGTAGGGCTGGGGAGCCTGCTGCTCTTTGTCTTGTACGTGCTCGGCATGCGGGTGGTGTTTCGCCAGGAAGACATGACGCGGCGGGCGCGGGAGCAGGAGCGGGTGGTGGAGGCCGTGACCGAGACGGCGGAGGCGTCCCGCCGCTTGGCTCTCCATTCGGCGTTGCTCCGATTCGGCCTGGCCGCAGGGCTCTTGCTGGTGGCGGCCCCGCTCCTGGCCTGGTCGGCCGGTCGGATTGCCGAAGAGACGGGTGTGGGGAGCACGGTGATCGGGACGTCCCTGGTGGCGATTACCACGTCCCTGCCTGAACTGGTCACTGCCATGGCCGCGGTCAGGCTTGGAGCCTACGATCTGGCGGTCGGCAATCTCTATGGGAGCAATGCCTTCAATATGGCGGCGTTCGTTTTCGTCGACCTTGCGTTTGGCGGTGGTGGCATTTTTGCGGCCGTGTCTTCTTCGCATGCGGTGACCGCGCTCTGGGCCATTCTCATGATGAATATCGGACTCATGGGGATCATGTATCGCGCGGAACGCCGATTTGCCCTGGTCGAACCCGATGGACTGCTCATGGTCGTGAGCTATGGGATCGGGTTGTGGTTGCTCTTCGGGTAGGCGGTGCGGGAGTCACGAGCGTTCGCCGCGCCCGGCGTGCCGCCAAGGGTATGCTACACTTTCCGTATGTATGCGCGCGCGGCGAAATGGGTGGGGGCGGGCCTGGTGACCTGCCTCGTGGCGGCCGTCGATGTCGCCGGGGCGTCCGAATTTCAGGCCCGCGTGTTTCGGGTGGTCGACGGCGATACTGTGGAATTGCGGCATGACAGACGCTCGGAGCGCGCGCGCCTGCGCGGGCTCGATTGTCCGGAACTCAAGCAGCCCTATGGCCCGCAGGCCAAGCGCGCCGTAGCCTCGATGGTCACCGGCACCACCGTGTTGGTGCGAACGTACGGACGAGACAAATCGGGACTGCTCCTCGTCGATGTGGTGCTCCAGGGCGGGCGCTCCGTGGGCCGCTCCTTGCTGCAGGAAGGACTGGCGTGGTACGCCTCGACCGGACCGGCCGATGCGGATCTGGAAGCCGCCGAGGCCGAAGCCCGATACGCGAAGCGAGGACTGTGGTCGGACCCGAATCCCGTCGCGCCGTGGGTGTATCGCGCCTCGAAATCCCGCAAGCGTTCCTAACGTCTGTTCCTTCCTTGCTCCTCGTGCCCGGCCCCCCAACGTTCATCCGCCTGCGTCTCGAATCGTAGACGCGGACCCCTGGAAAGTCGCGTCCTGAGCCGCTTGGCCGCTGAGCCGTGCGTGAAGGCCGCGTCAGGGCAGGTGTTTTTCGTGTGCTACACTTGCTCATGACGCGCATGGATCAACAAGATATCCAAACCCGTGTTCACGCCTTTGCGCAACGCCTCCTCACGGAGGCGAAAGGGGATCCCGTTCGGGCCTTGGGGTTGTTGGTGCTCGTTCTGGAAGGCGTCAAGACGGACGATACCGCCCTGGTGCGACGGTTGATGACGGAGGTGCGGCGCATTCTCGTGCCGGCACCTATGCCTTTCGTCGTCGAGCCCGATCTTCACCTGAGCACGCCGGACGTGATTCCGATCCAACATCTGGCCGGCGACATTTCCTGGGAAGGTGTGCAGCACTGCATCCGGTGCGGCAAGGTTCTCTCGCGATCAGGCGAGAATGCGCAGGCGGATGCCGGGGGGTTTCCTTCCGGTTATGTCTACCAGGTGGGGAACACCTTCTTTCTCGGCGACCCTGACGACTGCGAGACCTGTCATCGCTCCACTCCTCGGTAGTGTTCGGCACGCGCCGGTGTGTGTTCACCTCGTGTGTTCTGTCTGCCGCTCACCAGGGCGCTGGAACATCCGCATCCTGCTGTCGGTACTCCGAGGTTTCGCTCGGAGGGTTGCGCTGCTGTTGGGAGCACCCGCACCGCCTTTCGGTTCTTTTCTTGGGGTCCATTTCGCTCTACTGCTCCAGTCTTGCCCTGCACCAGCCGAAGCAGGAGCAAGGTCCGCTCGGACGCCGCCTCAGACGAGCAGCCGGCGAAGGGTCAACATTTCAACAAGTTAGAGTTTTCACTGTTGGGCCGACGTCAGCGGGTCCGTCTGCCTCGGCGGAGCGTGTCCAGAAGGTGACGGTTTAAGGGTTTCTGCTAGATTTGTATGGTGCGACAGGACAAAAAAAATCCCCCGCGCCTTGAGAAGAAGGCTCCCTCCCGTGCGCCCAAACGTACGAGCGGCACGGGTGCGCCCGGGGCCCGCAAGTCCGACCTTCTTGAGGAAGCCATCAACCACATGAATGCCGGCAAGTATGGCCGGTCGTCCGGGGCGCTCAAAGAACTCCTCACAATCGATCCTGACAATCAGGAAGCCAGGCGATTGTTCGCCACGCTCCAACTGCGTATCGGCAGTCTGGTGGCAGCGAGGACCGCCTTCGAGTCCATGGTCCAGGAAGCGATGCAGCGGCAGGACTACTGGTTGGCGGAATCGCTGCTGCGAGAGTACCTGGCCGCAGGTCCTCGGTGTGTGCCGTTCCTGGATCTGTTGGGACAGGTGTTCGAAATCAAGGGCGACCAGGAGGCTGCGGTCAAAGAGTATGCAAAGGCGGTCGAGATCTTGATCGAGGATCCTGATCCCGACCATTCCAATCAAGCTGCGGTGCTGTTCGACAAGATCCTCTCGATCGAGGGCCGCAGTCCCCTGGTGGTTCGGCTGGAATCGCTGATGGTGCAAGCCACGGAGGTCACGCGCTCATCACCAGCGATGACGTCTGAGAGGGAGGACGGTCTGTCATCCGGAGCGGCCTCTACGAGTCTCACGTCGCAGGAAGAATCGCATTCGGTGGCGATTCCTCCCACAGATGCCGCCACGGCGGCGTCCGCGGAGAGCGGCCGGACACGGTTGCCGTGGGAAGAGGACGGGCACGAGATTACGGTCCAGGCCACAAAGTCGGAAGAACCAGAGCGGTCCCCTGCCGCGCAGGTCCGCGAAGAAAGCTTCTCCCCGCCACCCGTCGGTTCGGCCGGTGAGGGCGGAGGAGACCGCCAGACCGCTCAGACGAGCGGGGAGGTGCCGCAGCCGGTGAGTGAGACGCGCCCCCTGTCCAGTGAGGTGGATGCGCCGGCACTCGTCATGACGAAGACTGAGACGACTTCCGCTCCTCTCCTTGAGACGGAGGTCAGTTCCCCGGAGCTCTCCACGACGTTCGGGATATCGCCGGTGATCCAGGCGGCAGAAGAGGTGGGAGACGCGGGACCGCCGGCCGAAGTGAGTGCTTCCGAATCGGCTGTCGCACCTGATACCCCCCCGATGCAGCAGTCTCCGACGCTTCCTATCCCATCGTGGGAAGAGATTCTCTCTCAATACTCCACCGCGGCTGCAACGGAGGGGGCTTCCCCGACTCCTACCAAGCCGGTGGAGGCGCTCATTCGTGTTCCCGATTCGCTGAGCACGTCCCCGCCCTCGGAGCCCACTGTGCCGGAGCCGGGGACCGTGCCGCTCCTTGCGGGGGCGCCCACCGCGGAGGTTCCGCCCGTGCCGGCGCCCCCGACATCGGAGGAGCCGGTAGAAGCGCTGACCGCAATCTCAACGCCAACGGATTCCATCGACCTCTCGCCTGTGCTCGATTTGACCACGGGTTCACGTCCGGAAAGCCCGACGATCTCCTCCGCTCAGGCCGCGGCCGCGCTCGAGGACCCGATCATTGTCATCCCGCCCACCATGACGGACTCAGCGGCGGCGTCGGCAGGGACCGAATTGGGGGGCAATGTTCCGATCGCGGCGCCGATGCCGTGGGAACAAGTTGAGGAGCAGGCCATCGTGGTGCCGGCGGCCGAGGCTCCTGTTTCGGCTCAGCCGGAGGAGCCGGTCATGGCCGTCGCTACGACGGCAACCTCGCAGAGTGACTCGACAGGCCCTGTGGCTGCGATGCCCTGGGATCAGGTGGTCGAAGAACCGATTGAGGTACCGGTTTCGTTCGATCCTGTACCGAGCGAGTCGATCACCGAGCCTCCTCGTGAGGTTTCGTCCAACGACCATCTGATCGCGACCATCCTTGAGCAGACGGAATTGAAAGAAGCGCCGGTCGTCGCCAAGGGCGAGGCCGGCACGGGTTCTTCGGGTGTTGTGGAGCCGGTCGCTATGGTCGTGGCACCGGCGTCTCCCGTGGAGCACGAACCTGCCTCCATTCGCGAGTTGCTGGATCGTGCGATGGTGCGCGAGGAACCGGTTCCGCCCCCGGCATTGCCGCCTCATGCGTCGGTGGAGGAGTCGGCGCCCCCGATCGTCCCAGCCGCTCACATTCCCGAGCCTGTGCTCGAGGTACGCCCGTTGGTCCGGGAAGAGGTCCCGGACACCGTCGCGACGAGCGAAGCGCCGGCCGCGTCTGCGGAGCCGGTCTCGGAGCCGCCGGCCCCTGAGCCCGAGCAGAAGAAGGGTTTCTCCTTCTTTCCCTCGGTGTTGCGCCTGGCCGGTGTCGGGAGCACGAAGGCGGAAGCGGCGCCGGTCTCGGCAAATACCGAGGAGAGTTCGGCAGCCGTTATCGCCTCCATTCCTGTGGCGGAGCCGCTTGCGGTGACGACCGAGGATGCCACGGTACCGGAGTCGAGTGTGGAAGCAGCGTTCGCGTCGCGGCTGGAAGATCCTGCCGTTCCCGTGTCCGCTCCTCCCCTGCCGAGTCACGAAGTGCCGCCGGCCGCTCCGCAGCCGGCTCTGGTGGCGCCCCCATCCGAGCCCCAGTCTCAACCAGAGCCTGTGCCGGCCGTTGCGCCGCCGCTCGCTTCCTCCGAACCGTTCCAGGAGGTCCAGGCCGAAGCAGCCTCCTCGACCGAGGCAACAGGACGCACTGAACTGGCAGCGCCGATTCCGCCGGCCGCCAGCCAGCCAGGCGCAGAGGAAGAGGCCGAGGCCGAAGAGGATCGTCCGCAGGCGCCCGTGGCCTCCTCGCGGAAGAGACGGGACAGGAAGCGACGGGCGAAGTCGCATCCCGTTTCGACGCTGGCCAGTCATGCGGTGCCGGACCCTGAGCCTGCACCGATGCCCCTCGCGGCAGCCGCGCCTGCGGCGCTCCCGCAGGAACCGACGGTGGCCCCCATGGCGGTGGCGACCGTGGAGAGCCCTGCGACGCAACCGGTCGAGCTTGTCACCGAGGCCGCAACCCCGCCTCCGATTCCAACGGCGGATGCGGTCAAGCCTGCGACGATCCGGCCTCAGGAACCCAGCCCTGTCTCTTCGCCCGAACCGGCCAGCCTGCCTCCCAAACCCAAGCCGGTCAGGAAACACAGCGTGGTCACGCGTCTGTGGTGGCAGCTGACCAGTGTCGTCCAAGCCTGTTTCACCACGGCCCATGCCCTGACGGTCACGGCCATCAGCATGGCGGCGCTGACAGTCGGGGTGGCGGTCTTGGTGGTTGGAGGCCTTGGTGTCCTCTGGTTGGGCATGGAAGAAAAGCCGAGCCCGCCCTATCAGGAATTGACGGCGGCACAGCCCCAGACAGCGGGTGATGTGAAACGTAGCGGCTATGCCCTCTTCCTCGGCATGGGCGTAGCCGAAACAAAGGACCCGGTCCAAGCGGGGGTGGAACGTCACGGCGGTGCCGGCCCACAGGCCGACCGCTACGCCTGTTACGGCGCGGTACAGTCGGCGTCGCTCGAGCAGGGGGCGCCGGCAGCTGCGACCTTGGGGAGTTGGTACCGTGAGCCGCAGCCCGCGAGCATCCTGGCCGGAAAGGGTGCCGCCATCAAGGAGTGGATCGCCGAGGCATCCACCGGATTGGGGCGCTACCGCCAATGGGCAGGGACGACGTTTGAGGATGCCGGCTACGGGAGGTCCGCGAGCCCCGATTGCGGGAGGGTGCTCTACCTCCACCGGCTGCATGTGGCCGAGGGATTCGCCCAAGGCCAGGAGCCGGGAATTGACCGTGTCCAGGCGGATCTGGTGCAGTGGCGGTCCGTGCTCCGAAAGGCTCGCACCCTCGAGGCAAAAATGCTCGCAGTGGCCGCGGTGAACGATGACCTTCGGGTGCTTTCCGGACTGCTGCTCTTGCCGGACTTGGACGGGAAGTATCTTCCGGCCCTGGCCAAAGCCGCCGTGCCGCTCGATCAGGCGGAAGGATCCATGCGTTGGCCGATGCAGAGTCAATTCGTGGTGCAAAAGGGACTGGTGGAGGCCGCGCTCAAGAGCGAAGGGCACGAGGAGCGTCCGTGGCATGTGGCGGGGATTGCCGCCATGCCCGTTCCAAAGCAGCGTCTCCTGAACCGGTACGCCGACTACTACGATGCGCTCATCAAGAGCGCGGAGACGTCCCGTGAAAAGTTCGCAGCGCCGAGCCTCTATTCACGGATTCATGCGCCTGCGCAGGGAGTGGGCGACTACGTGTCCAACCCCATCAATAACGTGTTGGAGGTGGACACCGGGCCGGCTTGGGAGACCTATGTTGGGCAGGTGCGCGAGACGGATGCGCTCCTGCGCCTGGTCAGCCTGCAAACCTGGCTCCGGAAGACCGCATCGGAATCCACCGGTGATGTCAAAGCTCGGGTCGCGAAGGCCGGCCAGAACTTTTACGACCCATTTACCGGGTTCCCGATGTTGATCAATGTGTCGAAGGGTCTCCTCTACAGCGTGGGATCCAACGGTCGTGACGATGACGGTTCGCCGACGCTGGATGTGGCGGTCGGCATCCCTCAGTTGCCCGCCAGCCCCGTTTCTTCCGGCAGCTCCAAGAAATAGCCTCAGCTCAGACCACCAGGCGCGGGCGCCCCCCTCGCTGGTTCCGCTCCCTCTTTCTCCTGTCAACCAATTCCCGATCCCTGCGTTCTTACAAAGGGGTGGTCTCTCTGCGCAGGAGACAGGCGGCTTGACCCATCCGACGTTCGGACGGAGAATCATGACAATGGCCCATGCGGCCGACGCGCATCAGGTTGGGTGGGCTCGTCCAGTGGAGGGTGGAGTCATCCTGGCGGAGATCCTCCCGGCCGTGGTGCACCCTTGCGGCGAGGCTGAAAGGAGCAGGCTCCTGGATCGGACCGATGCGCTGGATCGCTTTTTGGCCGGGGTGGAACGCCGCGCCTATCGGATGGCGCGGATTGCCACAGGGGATGAGCAAGAGGCATTGGACCTGGTGCAGGAGGCGATGCTCAATCTGGTCTCTCGGTACCGGGATCGTCCGGAGCCAGAGTGGGGCCCGCTCTTCCACCGGATTCTTCAGAGCCGGATCCGCGATTGGTACCGTCGCACGCGAGTTCGGCTCTGGTGGCGTCGGTGGCTGACGCCTGCGCAGCAGGATGGGGATGATGAGGAAGATCCCCTCGATAGGGCGCCGGACCTGACCCGTCCCACGCCCGATCGGGACCTGCAGAATCGGCGCGCGATGGCGGCGCTGGAAGCCGCCTTGCATGAACTGCCGCTTCGCCAACAGCAGGCCTTCTTGCTTCGTGCGTGGGAGGAACTTGACGTCGCGCAGACCGCGCACGCCATGGGGTGCTCCGAGGGGAGCGTGAAGACGCATTATTCGCGGGCCGTGCATACCTTGCGGAACAAACTCGGCGACTACCGGGAGTGACCATGGAACGGGAAGAGCGCCAGTGGCTCGACCAGACCAAGCGGTTATTGGACGAGGGCGTCGATGCCCTTGAATTCAGGACGCACGCCGCGCTTCGGCGCGCCAGGCAGCGGGCCGTCTTCGAACGCGTCCCGCCGCGACGGTCGCACGCCCTGTGGGTTGGAGGGGCGGTGGCGGCGACGGTGGCCGTGCTGGTCGTGTTCTGGTTGCAGGTCTCCCATCAGACCGGTACCGCGGGTGTGGGCCCGGAGGAAATGGACGCGCTGGTGACGCTGGAAGCCGAGGAGATCGTCGACGACTTGGAGTTTTATGAGTGGCTGGCGAAAGACGAACGCGCCAGCTAGGACGGCATTCGTGTGGTGGGGGCTGTGCCTGCTCGGCGGTGCCTGGCCGGTTGGGGGATGGGCGGCAGAACCCGCGGAGGCGCCGGATGCAGCGTTGTTGGAGTTTCTCGGCGAATGGCGGATGAACGACGGACGGTGGCAGAACCCGTTCGACATCGATTCGACGCCCGCGCCGCGAGCGGGCGACGGCAGAGCCTCCCGCCCTCGCGTGACGGAACCGGCTCCGAAGGCCACACCCGAGGAGCCGTCGCCGATGCCGGGACCTGGGATCACGACGAATGAATCAACAGGACGGTCTCGTGAATAAGCGAACGCTGCTGTTGTGTGTGCTGCTGGGATTTCCGGCTCTTGTCTGGGGGCAACCCCACGACGGATCCGTTCCCTGGGCTCAGTTGCCCGCGGAGGAGCAACAGGTGTTGCGCCGGTTCAGTGACGGGTGGGACCAGATGCCGGTGGATCGGCGGGAACGTCTACGCGCGGGAGCGCAGCAGTGGGCGCAGATGAGCGAGGCGGATCGGCAACAGGCGCGCGAGAGTTTTCGCCGATGGAACGGGTTGTCGCCGGAAGGGCGGGAGGAGCTGCGCCGGAAGTTTCAGCGGTTTCGGGAGTTGCCCCCGGAGGAGCGGCAGGCCCTGCGTCGCGCGCGGCGCTATTTTCGCTCGCTTCCGGAGGGAGAACGACAGGCGTTGCGCGAGCGGTGGCGGCAGATGACGCCGCAGGAGCGGCGGGAGTATCGCCGTGAACACGGCCTGCTCCCGTCCCGCCCCGGGGGGAGCGGTCCTCCAGCCTCCCATCCGAATCGGTAGTCTTTCTTGACAGGCTCGGCGCCATCTCGGACAATTTGCCATCCTGCAGGAGTGCCGGCTGTACCACGCCGCACCGTCGTCGCTGTTTCCAACCAAAGGACACACTGATATGACCAGTGAGATTTTGTATCCGGGGGCCTTTCCGATGGTGCGCGTCTCCTTGGCGGCGGGCGAAACCCTCAAGGCCGAATCCGGGGCCATGGTGGCGGCCTCGCCGACCATTGACGTGGAAAGCAAGATGGAAGGCGGCTTGCTGAAGGCTCTCTCGCGCAAGGTGTTGACCGGGGAGCATTTCTTTTTTCAAACGCTCCGTGCCTCGCGGGGACCGGGTGAGGTGCTGCTGGCGCCGACCGTGCCGGGTGAGATCGTCACGCTGGAACTGGATGGCGTGAATGAATACTTGGTGCAGAAGGATGGATTCCTGGCCGGGGCCGAAGGCGTGACGATTGAGAGCAAGATGCAGAGCCTCAGCCGGGGACTGCTTGGCGGGGAAGGGTTTTTCATTCTGAAGGTCGGCGGCAAAGGCCTGCTCTTGCTCGATAGTTTCGGGGCGATTCATCGGGTGGATCTGAAACCGGGAGAGGAGTACGTGGTGGACAATGCGCACCTGGTGGCCTGGAGCGCCACGACGTCCTACAAGATCGAACGCGCGTCCACCGGCTGGATTTCCAGCTTCACCTCCGGAGAAGGGTTTGTCTGCCGGTTCCGCGGTCCCGGTCTGGTGTTTATTCAAACGCGCAACCCCCGTGGATTTGGGGCATGGATTCGTCAATTCATGCCGGTGTCCGAATAGCGAGTGCGGGCGAAGCGCCGGATTAAGGAGCCCGCGTGAGTCCATCGCGCTCGGTCGTCATGTCCACCGCCACATCCCCCAATGCCTTGTGTTTCGGCGGCCCCTTTCCTGCCAGCGGCGTGCCGTGCCATGTGACGGTGGCCTCCCGCGGCCTCACCATCGAGTGCCTGGGAGGCGAGAACGGCCGCACCTTTGCTCTCGATTTCGATCGTGTGTCCGCGGAAGCCGGGGGCTTCGACCATGATCAGCTCGTCCTGCACTGGGAGGAGGAAGGGCTTCGGTACACGGTCTACCTGAAGGAGCCCGCTTTGATTGCCGCGGTGCGGGTGCATGCTCGTGGCGGGGTGGCCGACAGTCTCGAGCGGACGGCTGAGGCGGTGCGCCGCCATCGTGTTCGCCGTCGCACCCTCCTTCTGGCGGCCGTTGCGATGGTGTTGGGAGGGGCAGTGCTGGTATGGGCGCGTTCCGATGTCTTGACCGACATGGCTGTGGCCCGCGTGCCCGTATCCTGGGAGGAGTCGTTGGGAGAAGCCGCGTACCGGCAATTTCTCGTCGGGCACACCGTGCTGCAGGAGGGGCCGGCGGTGGAGGCAATGCAGGAGATTCAGGCGAGGCTCAGCGCGGCGCTTACGAATAGCCCCTATACCTTCCGGGTGTCCGTGGTGGACAGCAAAGAGGTCAATGCCTTTGCCCTCCCTGGTGGATATGTGGTGGTGTTTACGGGGTTGCTGAACAAGGCGGAACGTGCGGAAGAGGTGGCGGGAGTGTTGGGGCACGAGTTCAATCATGTGCTCAAGCGCCATGCGGTGGGGCGCGTGGTTCGCACCATCGGGTTGGTTGCCGTGGTGACGATTCTGACGGGAAATCAGCAAGGCTGGGCCGGCCTCATCCAGGAGTTGGGACTTGAATTGGCGACCTTGAAATTCGGCCGTGAGCAGGAAACCGAGGCCGATGTGGAGGGGCTTCGACTCCTGTCCCGCGCCCATATCGCTCCGGAGGGCATGGTGACGTTCTTTGAGCGATTGGCCCAACAGGACGGCAAGCAGATCGAGATTCTGTCCAGCCATCCGGTGAGCGAGGGGCGTGCCGCGCGGCTCAAGGAGGAGATAGCCCGTCTGCCACACCAAACCACTGAGCCGCTTCCCATCGATTGGGCTGGCGTACGGGCCGCGCTGAAATGAGCCGGGCCGTGGCGTCCGAGGGCCCGTGGCTGCGGTTGGGAGTGGTGTCGGACACGCACGGGTTGTTCGATTCCGATCTGTATCGGCACTTCGCCGGGGTCGATCACATCCTCCATGCTGGCGATATCGGCGATCGTGAGGTGATTCGCCACTTGGAACGTATCGCGCCGGTCATCGCCGTGTCGGGGAATGTCGATGGATTTGACCGGAGCGGGTTTCCTGCCGAGCGTGTGGTGGAACTGGCCGGCCGGCGCATCGCGTTGCGCCATATCGTGTATGAAGGCGGGGCGGTGACGACCGAAGCGCAACGATATCTGGATCGGGTCCGTCCGGACGTGTGCATCTTCGGCCATACGCATCAGCCCTATGGGGAATGGGCGGGCTCGACCTTATTGTTCAATCCGGGTTCGGCCGGCCCTCGGCGATTTCGCCTTCCTCGTGCCTGTGGGATCATCGAGCTGCGGACGGGCACACTTGCCTGGTCGCACATCTTGCTCGGGACCGAGGGCTCGGCGGAGGACTCGATCCAGTTCTTGTGATCGATAGGCCCGAATGCCTCGGCTGTGGAAAAGTAGTACGCGGAGAATACGTCCAAACCCGGTCATCGCTTGACTTTCCTGGCCTGCACCACTATAGTCGCGCCATTGTCACTAGGTAATTTAGACGATCCTAGGGTGTCCCACTCGTGCGGTCAGCTGGTCTCCACTTCAAACCAACAGGGAGGTATCTCATGAAGAGAGTTCTGATGTCTTTGGGTGTGGTCGCGTTTGCGGCATCTCTCTATGGGTGCAGCGGCGTTGGTGGCTATACGCAGCCGGGCGGATTGATGCCGACGGCGGGTATCTACATGGAAACCACCAGCGGCGGCATTCTGCATGACAACGGCACCAGCCCCAGCAAGACGGGCCGGGCTTGCGGTACCGGGATTCTCGGGATCGTAGCCACGGGCGACACGTCAGTGGAAGCGGCCATGAACAACGGCGGCATCAAGAAGGCCGTGTTCACCGAACAGTACATCAAGGCCTTCCTCTGGGGCCTGTACGTGGAAGTCTGCACGATCGCCAAGGGCAACTAAGCCGGTTGGCGAGTTCAGCACGATGGGGGAATGGCCTTCGGGCCATTCCCCCTTTCTTTTTTGCAGGTCCTCCCTGGGCGAGAGGACCCCAACGCCGTATTTTCCCACATGGGGCTTGATTCAAGCCGCGGCATAGTGTGACAGTCGTTTCCATGCGATCGGGGCGCAAACAATTATGGGACGGCCTCCAGGTTTTGGCTTGGCTGGTGTGCATGGGGGCGCCCGTCTGGTGGGCAAGCCCCGTGGCGGCGACGGAGACGGCGGATGTCTATGTCAGCGGGTACGGTATCGGCTCGTTTGTGGAGGACCGCGCCGTGCATGTGGCCAGCCAACACGGCCTCACGACGAATATCCGGAGCGGGGCCGGGCTCGGTCTGCGGGTGGGGATGTTTCCGGAGATCACGGGGCGGATGGTGGGCTTGGAGATCGAGTACTTCGGGGCCTTCCAACGAATGTCCTTCGTGTTCCCCAGCAATGGGCAGATCGCACAAGGTAGTGCCGGTCTTGCGGTGACCAACAGCATGGCGAATCTGGTGGTGCGGTGGCCGAGGGGATCGGTGCGGCCCTACGCCGGAGCGGGGATCGGTCATTCGTCGGGGATGCTCCACAATCCCACCATCCCTGGACGCAATACCGGCGATTGGGATTCGACGGCCTCGTTTGCCTACCAATTGACCGCGGGCCTTCAAGCGGACCTCACTGAACGGGTGTTTGCCTTTGTGGAATACAAGCGGCTGGCGGCAAACTACCATTGGAACGGATTTGCGTTCGACTTGCGGGCGAATTATCTCGCGCTGGGGTTCGGCCTGATGTTCTAGGGCAACGTGTCGAGGGCACTCCTCCCTTGCTCCTTCGGGGGCGTTTGCTATAATGCGCTCGTTTGCGTCATTCTTTTGCCGTACTTTCCACACTTATCGTAAGGAGGGAAGCGATGAAGAAGGCATCCGCACTGTTCTTGTCGGCGTTCTCGGTTGTCGCTCTGTCGAGCGGGGCGTTCGCCGCGAATCCTGACACGGGCCCAGGCTGTGGCCTGGGGAAACTCGCGTGGGGGGATTTCAAGAATCAGAAGAACATCGCTCCCCAAGTGATGATGGCGACCACGAACGGGACTTTCGGGAGCCAGACCTTTGGCATCAGCTCTGGGACATCGGGCTGTTCCAATGACGGACAGGTTTGGTCCGAACACAAGACGACGATGTTCGCCGGGCTGAATTTCGAGAATTTGGCACAGGACATGGCCCAGGGGCGCGGGGAGCATCTTGCCTCGCTGGCCAGCCTCATGGGAGTGCCGGCCGAGCACCAGGGGGAGTTTTTTGCCCTGGCGCAGGACAAGTACACGGGGTTGGTGCAGGCGGGTGAAACCTCGCCGGTGGCCCTGATCAAGGCGCTCAACGATGCCATCGCCGGACACCCGGTGCTGGCGCAAGCGACCATCGCTCGCTAGTGTGTGGACGGGGCACCCGGTGGAGTGCCGGGTGCCCCCTTCCCGTCTCCTTCCTTGAACGCCTTCATGTGGTCGGAGCGATGTGGTGGTGAGGTCCCGATGGGTCGCCCTAGTCGTCGGGATTCTTATCGGTGGGCTTTGTGTCCCTTGCGCCGCTGCTGACCAATCCGAGCCCCATCCGTATCTCGTCCAACTGTTGCAACGTGCGACGGAACGCCGTTTAGCGGACCAGCGAGTATGGCACGTGCTGCTTCATTACCATGCCAACTGGTTCGGGGGCGTGACGAGTCAGCAGGACGATCCAGGGTTTTTTCTTTCCCCGGCCGGGAAGACCGATCCCTACGCCGAGCTGGCCGCCACGCTGACGAGTTTTTTCTCCCATGCTCCGGTCGGGCGATCCAAACAGCCGGCCCAATGCGCCTTTGCGGCCCGATACGCATGGCTCAACGAGCAGTTGGCCTTCGACGCGTCTCAGTTGCCTCCCGAGCCATGCGAACGGTTTGAGCGCTGGTTGAACGAATTCCACGCCGAGGGCCTGACCCTCATTTTCCCAGCGGGATTCATGAACAATCCCTCCTCCATGTTTGGGCACACGTTCTTGCGGATTGACCAACGCGGGCAAACCGACCAGACACGGATCCTTGCCTACACCATCAACTATGCGGCGGAACTCCCGCCCGATGTGGGGCCGGAATATGCGTTCAAGGGCATCTTCGGCGGCTACCAAGGGTTCTATACCACGATCCCGTACTATCTGAAGGTACAGGAATACCGCGACATCGAGAACCGGGATATCTGGGAGTATCGGTTGAACCTGACGGAGGGTCAAATTCGGCGCCTTCTCATGCATGCATGGGAAATGGGGAACGCCTGGTTCGATTATTTTTTCTTCGACGAAAATTGTTCCTATCACATTTTGTCGCTGCTGGAAGCGGCAGAGCCATCCCTTCGGTTGATGGACCACGTTGGGCTGTACACCTTGCCGACGGACACCATCCGTGCACTGATGGACGTGCCCGGCCTCGTCGGCCGCGTCACATACCGGCCCTCGCGACGAACCGTGGTGCAACGGAAGCGAGGGCAGTTGATGGGGGACGAGGACCGATGGCTGATCAAGGCCATCGAACATCCCGCCGTGCTGCAGTCCGAGGCGTTTCGCGGCAAGGACCCGGAGCGTCAGACGTGGGTGCTCGATACCGCGTCCGACTATCTGCTGATGCGGGGGGAGGGCGACCCGGACGATGGCCACGGATATCGGGCACGAAACCGGCAGGTTTTGGCGGCGAGGAGCCAGTTGAAGCGGGTCTCTCCTGAATTGGCGATCGAACCGTTTACCCAACGTCCCGATGTCGGACATGGGACGGCGCGCGCCACCCTAGGAACAGGTTGGCGGAATGATGCTCTATACGAGGAGGTCGGTCTCCGCATGGCCTATCACGATGTGCTCGATCCGGAACCAGGGTATACTCCCGATGCTCAGATTGAAGCGCTTGCCCTGACTCTACGGCACTACCATCGAGTGGATCAGAGCCGTGTCGAGCGATTCACGCTGCTCAACATGATGTCATTGTCCCCGATGGACGCGCTGTTTCGGGCGCCGTCCTGGCGTCTTCATCTGGGGATGAATACCATCCGTCACGGTACCTGTGCGCTCTGTAGTAACGGCACGGGAAGCGCGGGCATCGGCGGAGCGATCGAGTCCACCCTGCTGCGTCGGGAAGTGTGGTTCGCGTTCGCTGATGTCGAAGGCAATTACAGCCGCGCCTACCACGAGCGCCATCGTGTCGGCGGCGGCGGCACCGTTGGTCTGCTGGCCGATGTGACGGAGCGATGGAAGATGCTGGCGTCCACCTCGTATCTTCGCTACGCGCTGGGGGAGCACTCGGAAGACTGGCGGTGGACGGTGGGGCAACGGTATACGCTCAGCCAGCACTGGGCGTTGCGAGTCGAATATTCCCATCGTGAGCGCGACAACGACGTCCTGTTCACGGTACACGCCTATTTCTGAACCAGCATGTTGGATCAACTGTTCGTCTATCATCCAGCTCCGTGGGAGGACCGCAACTGGGCCGTGGAAAGCGGACTGCCGCTCGAAGCGGTCTGGTTTCAGTCCCCATCGGGTGGACGATTGTTCGGGTGGTATGTGGAATCTACCCGGTCCCCTTGGGTCTGGTTATGGTGCCATGGCAATGCGGGGAACATCATCAACCGACTTGGGAATCTCCGTGCCCTGGTCGAGAGAGGATTGTCGGTGTTTCTCTTCGACTATCGCGGCTATGGGCGGAGTGAGGGGCGCCCCTCGGAGGAGGGCCTCTACGAAGATGCCCTCGCGGCCTATGACATGCTCGTTCAGCGTCGACGAATCAGCGCTGAGCAGATCGTGCTGTTCGGCCGCTCGCTCGGTGGGGCGGTCGCCGGTGAGGTGGCCAGTCAACGGCCGGCGGCCGCATTGATTCTGGAATCGACCTTCCCGTCCCTCGAGGCGGTCGCGCGCACCCATTATTGGGGGTTGCCCGTTCACCTGTTCCTCGGGGCGCGTTTTCGACTGATCGATCGACTGCCGCAGCTCTCGTTGCCGACGCTGGTGATTCACGGTGATCGCGACGACCTGATTCCGCTCCCCTTGGGGCGCGCCGTGTTCGATGCGCTCAAGGCCAAGAAAGAATGGTTCGTGGTGCAGGGGGCAGATCACAACAACGTCCCGAGCGTCGGTGGCCGCGCCTATTTCCAGAGGATTCACACCTTTCTTCGCCAGATTCCTCACTTCTAGCGCGCATCATGTTGGGCCGCTTTTCCTGCCGTGGCGGAATGGCCGCGACGACAGGCTTGGCCGCGCGTCATGGAGCGTTCCCCAACCGGGGTCGTCGTTCAGTGGGTTGACAGGGGGTTGCTGCGAGGGCTCGGGGTATCGCCGATTCGGCCAAAAGATGTCCTCTATTCCGTACTAAATACTCCTAATCTTGGTCCGAGCCACTGCTTGAGCGAAGCTCACGATGGGCAACCATCTGGTAATATGAGGTAAGAAGGTGAACAATTCTTGTCGCTCCAAGGTGGATCGACTCTTGCATTGGGTATCGAGGGTCGCAGTCGGATGTCGTGTTGCGACCTGGCGAGCGGATTGTAGAATGCTCCCAAATCCTATGGCACTTTTTACCTATTAAAGTTTACCGATGAACACGGTAGAATTGGGCGGTTTATGAAATTTCCCGTGACAACGACAGCGGCCTACCAGGGAGCCGTGCTCCATATGGATGCCGCGTTGGAAGAAGTGTCCGTGTGCTCGCCCGACGGTTCCGTCTTCGGCACCTTGAGTTGGGGAGAGCTGATCGAAGCTGCCGTCAAGAAAAACCAGGCGGCGGGTGAGCGCGCCGAATCGCGCGCCATGATTCCCCTTGCCTTAAAGATTCGCTATCGGGCCGGTGGGACATTGGCGGGGGAAGGGCTGACCGCGGAATTCGGCGGCGGGGGATTTTTTCTCGAGACCAGCACGCCACTGCCCGTTGGGACGGAGTTGTCCGTCGAATTCGCCTTGCCGGACCAACCCCAGCGTCGGATTACCACCAAAGGACAAGTCATCCGTGTGCGACAAAAACCCGAACGGCAGGTCTTGCTGCCGGGGATGGAAGTTCGCTTCCTTGATCTCTCCGAACCAGATCACCAGCAGGTCAGCGCGTTGATCGCCGCATTGGACCGGACACGCCTGGCTCGCCGCTGACCCGCGGCGGTCTCTTCCCCTCCTCTCGCTCCTTCTCCAGCGAATCCCCAGGAACCGGCCATGGCCGAGCCCACGTGCCTCCACCTGGGCGCGAGGGCTGGCTCGTACACGCGCATCTTCTTTGAGCTTTGTGCGCGCATTTGATAGAGTTTGTTTGGAAAATTTGCCCGTGTCGAATAGGCTCAGCGATGGACGGGTGGAGATTGGGCTGGGGTGGCCGACGAAGGAGGGGGCGTGAGGCCGTCGCGGATAGGCATGTGGATCAGGGTTGGGTGTCTTGTCTTGGTTGCCGGTCTGGAGGGTTGTGCCGAGGTCCCGTCGCGCGGAGCGGTGTCGGCGATGGACCTGGCGTTGGGCTCATTGGAACTCAGCCGGGAAGGAGGGGCCGGGTTCACTCCGGCGGCTGGGACTCCGGGGGGGGATGCCCGGCAGATGGCCGCCGCAACCCCGTCGGCCGGCGGGTCCGCTCGATCCGATGCCACTGCCGTCGATGAGTCGTTCGATCCCTTCGCGACGGAACAAGAAAATGTCGAGGAATACGATCCGTGGGAGCCGTTCAATGCGGTCATGTTCGAGGTCAACCGCAAGATCGACAGGTACGCGCTCAAGCCGATCGCCAAAGGATACAACTGGGTCATGCCCGATGCGGCTCAGCGGGGCGTGGAAAACTTTTTCCACAACATCCGTACGGGTCCGCGGATGGTCAACAATGTCTTGCAGGGCAAGTTTGCCGGGGCGGGCACCGAACTGGGACGGTTCTTGTTGAACACCACATTTGGACTCGGCGGGTTTTTCGATGTGGCCAAACACATGCGCATCGAGACGCCCGATGAGGATTTTGGGCAAACGCTGGGGTACTATGGCGTGCCGCCCGGTCCCTACCTGGTCATCCCGCTGTTTCCGCCCTTCACCTTGCGCGACGTCACCGGATATGTCGTGGATCTGGCGCTCGATCCGGTCAACTGGCTGGTTTTTCCCCTCTGGGAGATTCGGAACGTGCCGTCGGTCGTGTCCCACCCGAATCGGACCACGAGCACGATCGCGCAACTGGGCGGCCGCTCGGCCTTCATCATCAACGAACGCGCGCTCAATCTGGAGTCGTTCCAGGGGGTCGAGGAAGCCACGGTGGATTTGTATAGCGCCGTGCGGAATGCCTACCTGCAAAAACGAGCCAAGGCGATCAGGGAATAGAGGATTCGAGGGGAGGTAGCCGGGGCAGGCTAGGGGATGACCCCCAATTCCCGACCGACTTTGGCGAAGGCGCCCACGGCTTGTTCCACGTCCTCCAGGGTGTGCGCTGCGGACAGTTGAACCCGTATCCGGGCTTGCCCCTTCGGGACCACGGGGTAGCTGAACCCGATCACATAGATGCCTTCCTCCAGGAGCCGGTCCGCCATGCGTGTGGCGAGCACCGCGTCGCCGAGCATGACCGGCACAATCGGATGGTTGCCGCCGGGTACAAGGCGAAATCCCAGGCGCGCCAGCGCCTGCCTGAACGCGGTCGCCGCGGCGTGTAACCGCGCCCGTAGAGCTCCGCCGTCCTCGACCAAGGACAGCGCCTTCAAGGCGGCGGCGGCGACGACCGGCGGGAGCGCGTTCGAGAACAAATAGGGGCGGGATCGCTGTCGAAGCAGTTCGACAATCTCGGCCCGACCGCTCGCAAATCCCCCGGCGGCTCCCCCGAGTGCCTTGCCAAGCGTACTGGTCAGGACATCGATCCGGTCGCCGACTCCGAAGTGTTCAGGGGTGCCGCGGCCACCGGCCCCCAAGACGCCTGTGGCGTGACTGTCGTCCACCACGACGGCTGCATCGTAGCGATCCGCCAGGTCAACAATCCGGTCGAGTGGGGCCAGGTCGCCGTCCATCGAAAACACCCCGTCGGTGACGATCAGCCGCAGTCGGCAGGAGGCGGCCTCCTGCAACTTTGCTTCGAGGTCTGCCATGTCCGCGTGCGCATAGCGCAGACGTGTCGCTTTGCACAGCCGAATGCCGTCGATAAGGCTGGCGTGGTTCAGGGCGTCGCTGATGACGGCGTCCGTTTCTTCGAGGAGGGTTTCAAACAGGCCCCCGTTCGCGTCGAAACAGGAACTGTAGAGGATGGTATCGGCCGTGCCAAGAAAGCGGCTCAGCGAGTGCTCCAGGTGCCGATGGGGGGATTGCGTCCCGCAGATGAATCGCACGGAGGCCATGCCGTAGCCGTATTGGTCGAGTCCATGCTTGGCGGCTTGCACGACCTCAGGATGGTTTGCGAGGCCCAAATAGTTGTTGGCGCAGAAATTCAGCACGGCGGCATCGGGCCGAGGGCCCCGGCTGACGTGAATGCGGGCCCCCTGCGGACTGGTGAGGGTGCGTTCCCGCTTATAGAGGCCCGCCGACCGGATGTCGGCCAGGCGGGCGTCAAGCACGTGCTTGAGTGAAGCGTAGGCCATCGGTCTCGCCACAGAGAAGATGTACGCCGCGGGTTCCGCCTCCACGGCGGGCGCAGCCGGTTCCTGTCTCGGCCCTTCCTTACGGCAGCAGCACGACCTTTCCACACAACCCTGAATTCACCAGCGCAAAGCCTTGGTCGAATTCGGCGAGCGGAAGGGTGTGGGTCACCACCGGGCGGATATCGAGCCCGGCTTTGAACAGCCCGGCGATTCGATACCAGGTGCTGAACAGTTTGCGTCCCGTGATGCCGTATACGCGCAGGCCTTTGAAGATCACCTCGTTGGCTAGGTCAACGGTGACCGGGGCGCTGGAAATCCCGAAGAGCGTCACCCGGCCGCCGTTCTTGACGGCGCGAAAGGCCTGGTGGACGGCGGCGGGATGGCCGGACATCTCCAGCGAGGCATCCACGCCCTCTCCCCGCGTTAGGTCCTGAAGCCGCGCGGCGAAGGCCTCGGGGCTGTGAGTCTGCGCGTTGATGACATGATCGGCGCCCACGTGCGTGGCCAACCTCAGCCGGTACTCGCTGACATCCGAGGCAATGATGGTGGCGGCACCCGCCGTTCGCGCGACGGCGGCGGCGAACAGGCCTGTCGGCCCACAGCCGGTGATGAGGACCGTATGTCCCGTGAGGTCCTCAGCCAGGGCCGCGTCCACGGCATTGCCAAGCGGCTCCTGTAAACAGGCGATGTGAGGCAGTACGGACGGGTCGGTTTTCCAGAGGACGTTCTCGGGGAGGACAACGTAATCGGCATACGATCCGTCCAGATCCACCCCCAGAATACGGTAGTTCTTGCAGACATGTGCGAGTCCAGTTCGGCACTGAAAGCATTCGCCGCACGTCAGGTGCGATTCGGCCGCGACAAACTCCCCACGCCGAACCAGGGTGACGGCCGGACCGACCTCGACCACCTCGCCGCACACTTCATGGCCGATCGTGCGCGGGAGCGTGAGGCGGCTTTGGGACCAGGCGTCCCAGTTGTAAATATGCGCGTCTGTTCCGCAAATGGACGTGGCCTTGACCTGGATGACCACCTCATGGGGGCCGGGGCTCGGCGTCGGGCGTGTCGTGAGCGAGAGTCCTGGAGCCGGTGACACCTTGGCGATGGCACGCATGGTCACATTATCCCATATGTACCGGATGGACGCGACCAATTCGGGGGGGAACACCGGGCGGAGGGTTGAATCGCCGCTCCAGGATCAGTACCATGAGGTGCCATGTTGCGAGCTGTTCCTCTTGTGCGGATTGCCGCCGGCATGGCCCTCGTCTGGGGCCTTGGCGAGGGGTTCGCCAGCATGCCCACACACGCGGCCTCCGCGCCAGCTGCCCCTGTCGCCCCGAAGCCCATTCCCAAGCGCGCGCTATCGTTCACGCTTGACAACGATTCGGTGACCGGGACGATTCCATTTGGAGAGGAGCTGTCCTTGGGGGTTCTTCTCACCGGTGGCACGCCCACAACGGATCAACTGGTCGCCACCGTCGAAGGGGTATCCATCGACAAGGTGATGGTGCCGATGGAGCCGACCGACAATCCCGTGCAGTGGAAGGCGACCATCGCGCTCAAACCGCGCCCGTTAGGGTATACCTCTGTTCGTCCCAAGGCCCTCCGGGTCCGTGTGACCGTGTCACAAGTCAAGCAATCCGGATTGGTCAAATTGATCGGGCGGTCCGCCTATATCACCATGGCGCACGACCGGCCGGAGCCTCCGCCGAGCAGTCCACCCGCCGCCAATGATAACGAGTCGGCCGATCCGGATGTGGAATTGGTCGCGACCGCGCAGTCGTCCGGGGATGAGGTGCAGCCGGACGTTGCCCCGGTTGCCAATGCGCTGATTTCAGAAGAGGACTTGAAACCGTTGCCTGAAGCCCGAGGGGAACAGGCCTATTGGAAGGAAATTGCACGGTTGATCAGCCGCAGTTGGGGTCAGCGCGTGCGGTACGCCAAAGGAGTGCCCGTGGCGCGGGAAACGGTACGGGTCCGGTTCCAAATGCACCCCAACGGGGAAGCGCAGCTCATTCAGATCGAGCGCACGTCAGGAGTCCGCGACGTCGACGAGGCTGGGCTATTGGCGATTGTGCATGCCCATCCCTTCCCAAGTTTTCGGGAAGCGATCGGAGACGACGTGGTGGATGTTCATGTGCGAATGCGCACGGGGGCGCGGCCGTCCGCGGTCGTGCAGGAGTCGTTGGCGACGGGGACGCCGGGAGGCGGGCCGGTGCCGAATACGAGCCCCAAGGCGACGACCGATTCGAAGTAGACGAAGCAGGTGCGGCAACCAGAGGGAGGGTCCGGGATGAACGTTGGTACGGTGACGGTAGCCTGTGCGCGAGGTGTCTTGGTGGCGCTTTGCCTGAGTGGCGGGGTGGCCCTGGCGGAAACAGCTCGTTTCAATCTGGATCCGGACCATTCCATTATCGAATTTCAGGTGAAACACATGGTTATTTCCAAGACGACCGGTCGGTTTACCGACTATACGGGGTTCGTCGAATTGGATCCTGAGGCGGGGCAGGTCAAAGCGATCGAAGCTACGATCAAGGCTGCCTCGGTGACGACCAATCACGAGAAGCGTGACGCGCACCTGCGCAATGCCGACTTTTTCGACGTTGAGAAGTATCCGACGCTGACCTACAAATTGAAAAGCGTCAAGAAAATGGGCGACGAGTTCACCGCCTTTGGCGAACTGACCATGCATGGTGTCACGCAGGAAGTCGCGTTGGTCGGCACGTTTAACGGGGTGACCAAGGACCCATGGGGCAACGTCCGCGCCGGGTTTACCGGCAAGGGCAAGCTCAATCGCAAAGACTTCGGCATGAACTGGAACAAGACCCTGGACAACGGCGGCTTGATCGTCGGGGACGAAGTGGACATCCGTCTGGAGATCGAAGCCATCAAGGCCAAAGGCGGGGGCTGAAGTCGATCGACGTGGGCCGGGAGGCGGGGCTACCCTGTGCTCCCGAGTCCGCCGGATGCCATCCCTACCCCCTCATCACGAGTTTCCATGAAAGCCATGATCTTGCGAAGGCCAGCCGACCTTCGGTCGGCCCCGCTTGAGTGGTGTGACCTTCCCATTGCCGAGCCCGGACGGGGAGAAGTGCGCCTCCGCGTCCATGTCTGCGCGATTTGCCGGACCGACTTGCACGTGATCGAAGGAGAGCTTCCAACGAAGAAATCCCCCCTGATCCCCGGGCACCAAGTCGTCGGCGTCGTGGAGGCCTGTGGCGACGGCGTGGCCGGCGTTGCGGTGGGTGATCGTGTGGGCATCGCGTGGCTGCGTGAGACCTGCGGCCAGTGCCGGTTTTGTCGGAGCGGTCGGGAAAATCTCTGCCACAGGGCGCGTTTTACCGGGTACGACACCGACGGCGGGTATGCGACGGAAGCCATCGTGCCGGCGCAATTCGCCTATCCCCTCCCCTCCGGATTCACCGATGAGGAGGCCGCGCCGCTGCTGTGCGCGGGGATTATCGGCTACCGCGCCCTTCGATTGAGCGGTATTCAGCCAGGGCAGCGTCTGGGGTTGTACGGCTTCGGCGCGGCGGCCCATCTTGCCATTCAGGTGGCGCGGCATTGGGGCTGCGAGATCTACGTCTGTTCGCTTCGCGCAGAACATCAGGCGCTGGCTCTCTCGATGGGCGCTCGGTGGGTGGGTGGCGCTTCGGCGATGCCGCCGGTGCCGCTGGCCGACAGGGCCGAGACGCTGATGGCCAGGTTGGCGAGGCCGGGCGGCAGATTGCCCGGGAGGATAGTGCTGAAATCGGCCGCGGAGAGATTGACGCGCACCGGGGTCGCGTAGCCGGCGAAGATGCCGGCCAGCGTCACGCCGGAGTAGTTGATCGTGTTGACGCCGGCGCCGCCGTCGATCCGCCCGCCGCGCAGGTCGGTCCCGCCCTGCAGGGCGAACTGATCGTGCCCGTCGTTGCCGTTGGCGTTTGTCGGTCCGGCAATGAGGTTGCACAGACTGAACGAATCGTCGCCCGCGTTGCCGTTGATCT